>Ga0075123_10000177_pt1 | contig 32319 bp, 25 predicted proteins | sample AntAceMetag02UKX_FD_69808 | JGI IMG/M metagenome (GOLD analysis project Ga0075123, IMG submission 69808) | Saline lake microbial communities from Ace Lake, Antarctica - Antarctic Ace Lake Metagenome 02UKX | ecosystem: Environmental > Aquatic > Non-marine Saline and Alkaline > Saline | place... | reverse complement strand
ATACATCTGATGTGATCTCATATTTCTCAAATGAGGGGAAGTTAATTCACATTAAGGCAAATGCCCCAATCGACATTATCCAAAAGAATATTGTAAAAGCATTGAATGTATAGCTTTAACCTAAAATAAAAAAGGAATATGATAGAATCTAAGCCAGATAAAGTTCAAAAATTTGCAATTGTAATTCTTACACTGTTTGCAATTGTTAATATTGAATTATTATTTTTAAAATTAATAAAAATAGATAGTTCAGTAATCAGTCTGTACACTAACATTTCAATAATATTTTTAACTTTTTATATTAGTTATAGATTATTAATAAACGGAGTTACCGTACAAAGATTATTGAATCTTCTACCTGATATTATCTTCATTTTTATAGGTTTATTAATTAAAGATTCGGAAAGAGTTTTTCAGTTCTATCTTATTGGACGGCAAGCATTTTCTCTATTAAATTTAAGAATTTTGTCAGATACTAAGGGTACATTTATAGATAATCTCTCTGATAATCCTCCTGTGCTTGTAATGCTTACTTTCTTTCTTGCAATTTTCATAGGTGCACTTTTGCTTATGCTACCAGTTGCTACATCTCCGGGAGAAGAAACTTCTTTGCTGGGAGCGTTATTCACTTCCACTTCTGCAACTTGTGTTACTGGGTTGATCGTATATGATACAGGAATGCATTTTACTCTTTTTGGACAGATAATTATTCTAACTCTAATTCAAATTGGTGGTTTGGGAATAATGACGATTTCAAGTGCATTTGCGATTATTTTAGGACAGAAATTGAGTTTGAGGCGAGAGTCGGTCATGCAAAATGTTATTGGTGAATCCAATAAACTGGATATGATAAATCTGGTTAGAAATGTTATTATAGTCACAATTACACTTGAATTACTGGGTGCTGTGATTTTGTATTTCACATTTATCTCAAAATCATACTCTGTTAATCAAGCTATATATCATTCCATATTCCATTCCATTTCTGCTTTCTGTAATGCAGGATTCTGTTTATATTCAGATAGTCTTATAAAATATTTAGATAATTTCAATATTAATTTTGTAATCACATCACTAATTATCTTAGGTGGAATTGGTTTCCCTGTGATGAAGGATATTCAAAGAACTATTAAGAACAAATTTCGTTTTAAGAGATTATCTCTTCACTCAAAAATTGTTTTATCTGCAACGTTTTTCTTACTATTAGCAGGAACTTTGGCTTTCTTTATTTCTGAATATAACAACGAAATGAAGGGCTTTAGTTTTTTTGATAGATTATTTGCCTCATACTTTCAATCTGTAACAACCAGAACTGCTGGATTCAATACAATTGATACGGCAAATTTAAGTAAAGGCTCTTCTTTTGTATCAGGGATTTTAATGTTCATAGGAGCATCTCCAGGTTCAACAGGAGGTGGAGTTAAAACTACTGCTCTTGTTGTTGTGTTTATCTCTTTTGTTACAATGTTTCGCGGACATAAAGATGTAAATATTTTTAAACGAAAAGTATCAGAAAATATAATTAAAAAAGTGATGGCACTTGTAGCTGCATCAATTGCTTTTCTGGCTTTTATGATATTTTTACTACTTTTGTTCGAACCTTTCACTTTAGAAAAAACTATCTTTGAAGCAGTTTCTGCTTTTGGTACGGTAGGGCTTTCAATGGGAATAACAGCAAAACTTTCTGAAGCGGGACAGATAATAATTGTGCTATTAATGTATTTAGGAAGAGTAGGTCCATTAACTTTAATGTTCGCAATTTCACAAACAAAAGATAGATCTTCCTTTACATATACAGAAGAAAAAATAAGTATTGGTTAAGTAAATCGTTCAATCTTGAACGAAATTTGTAAATAAAATGTTTTGCAGACACTTGTGTCTGGGTACTAAAGGAGTAATTATGGCAAAATTTGCAATAATAGGGCTTGGAAAATTTGGTATGAATGTAGCAACTACACTTTTTGAAAGAGGTGCAGAAGTGATCGCAATTGATAACGACAAAGCCTTAATAGATGAAATTACTGGACGTGTTAGTGTTGCAATCCATTTAAACAGCACCGACGAAAAAGCACTAAAAATGAATCGTATCCAAGATGTTGATGCCGTAATTTTGGCTATTGGAAACAATATTGAAGTAAGTGTACTAACTACTGTTCTGCTAAAAAAAATTGGTGTTAGTAACATTTATGCAAAAGTTGATAGTAAAGTTCATGCAAGAATTCTGGAACTTCTGGGAATTCACAATATTATCTTTCCGGAAGAACAAATTGGAAGACAGCTTGCTAATTCTCTTATCTCAAGTAGTGTTATGGAATATGTAGAGCTTTCCAGTGGACATAGCGCCGTTGAATTGCTTGTACCAGATGATTGGGTCGGGAAAACGTTGCAACAACTTTCAATTCCTGCAGAGAAAGGTGTAAATATAATTGCGATAAAATTTACGACATTGAGTATTACTGAAGAAGGTGAGAATGTTATTCGTAATGAGATAAATGATATGCCCGGAGCAAATGATATTATTAATGAAGGAGATGTCATGGTGCTTATCGGACCAAAAATTAAGATAGATGAACTTATAGAAGAAATAAGTAAGAAAGGATAGAATTATGAAATTATCATTCACGGGAAAATTAAGGTTGTTAATAATTTTAATGTTCATAGTTGTAATTATTCAGGCTGGAATAATTCTGCATTTGATAAATAATTCAATTGGCATCTCCCAAATGAAATTAGATGTACAGAACACGATTTTTATAGGATTGTTCATTCAATTTATTTTAACTCTTTCCATTATTTTTTATGTGCCGATTTTTCTTCATAAAGCATTTTCTGAAATTCATACTATTATAAAAGATATCACACAAGGTGTTTACACAATAGATATCGATCTGGATAGTTATGAAACTACAATTGATAAGGAATTCTATGTAATAATTTCACTTCTTAAAGATATGCTAAAATCCATCCTTACATTCGATAAATTGAAAAAAGAGAAAATTGTAGAACACCATAATCGAATCGTTTCAATACTGAATCTTACTGACAATGGCTTTATAATAGTTGATATAAAAGGAAATTTTGTTTATATGAACGAAAAAGTTACAGATACTTTCCCGGCTTTAAGTGATAAAACCAACATTATCGAGACGAACTTCCCACCCGAAATTGAAAATAATATAAAAAAATACACTTTGAAGATATTGAATTCTCGAACTAAACAGGAACAGCAACAGTTCTTCGTACCTTCATTAAAAAGACATATTATACTTAATAGTGCTATGATCCGTGATGTTGCCGGACAGCCAATAGGTGCAATAATTGCTCTTACAAATCTGGAAAAAAGAAAGCAAAATAAAGAAGATGAGCTTAATCAAACCTGATGAAAATTGAATATCTTAAAAATGAAAAACAAAGAATAGATAAATATATTGTAAGTTTGGGATTAGAAGAATTATACTCTCGATCGTTTATTGATAAACTTTTATGCGAAGAAGCAATACTGGTTAATAGTAAGCCTGTAAAAAAAAATTACAGACTTTCTCACTCAGACATAATAACAATTGAAATTCCTCAGAAGAAAGAACTGGAAATAAAACCGCAGAACATTCCAATAGATATAATATGGGAAGATGATGATATTGCGATTGTAAATAAGTCAATTGGATTAATTGTTCACCCAGGAGCCGGCGTAATAGATGGAACACTGGTAAATGCATTGATGTATCATTTTAATAATAAACTTTCTGTTCAGCATGATCCACTGAGACCCGGTATTGTTCATAGATTAGATAAAGATACTAGCGGACTTCTAATTGTTGCCAAGAATGATAAAGTTCATTCTTTGCTTTCACGAATGTTTCAAGATAGAACAATTAAGAAAACATATTTAGCGATAACTGTTGGAGTTCCCGCAAAAGCTGAAGACACGATTAAAACCTTTATTGGAAGAAGCAAGAAAGATAGAATAAAAATGACCGTTACAACAGATGGGCGAGAATCTGTTACTCATTATAAAATTGTAAAATATTTTGATTTTTTCTCTCTGGTTGAAGTTGAATTGGAAACTGGTAGAACCCATCAGATCCGTGTTCATTTCTCTTATATAAATTGTCCGATATTGGGAGATAATACATATTCGACTTTGAAAAGAACTCTCAGTATTGTACCATTCCATTACCAGAAAAAAGTAAAATATCTACTGGCAAATCACCTTAAGAGACAAGCTCTGCACGCTTACAGATTGGAGTTCAAACATCCGTTCACAAAAGAAATTGTAAAAGCAGAAGCACCCATCCCCGAAGACATTAAATACACAATAGACTGGCTTGAGAAATACTTTATTACTTAGTGAATTTAATTTTACTAATAATGCTTATATTGTAAAATTAGAATACTTAAAAGTAAAATTGAAACGTAGTTTCTACCAGGAGAATCAATGACTATAAGAGAAGAATTTAAGAGTGATCCAAGATGGAATGATAAAAATTTTAAAGCATGTTTGTTTCTTGTAGAGTCAAAAATAGTACCAAGATATCTCTACAAATTCTGCAAAGTAGATGATGATTTAATTGATAATCTCCGAAATAATCAATTGTGGTTTTCTTCTTCTAAAGATTTTAATGATCCATTTGATTGTAAGATTAAGTTAGCTAATAATATGAATCCAGAAGAAATTGAAGAATTGGCTAACAAATTGGTTGAATTGAGAATTGTTAATAAGAATGATAGATTCAAAATTGTCTATGTTCTGAAGAATGATCATGAAAAATCTCTAGCTTTAGTAGACATAAATATTAGGGAACAATTTGAGAAATATGGTATTTGCTGTTTTTCAAAAGAAAGAAACTATATTCCAATGTGGTCACATTATGCTGATAAACATCAGGGCATATGCTTAAAATTTGATGTTTTAGAAGATACAGATATATTTTTTGCAAATGGATCAAAACCAATTGATCTTATTAGTAGTGTAGAATATTGCAATGATTATCCAAAATTTAATGCTTATAATATTATTGTAGAAGATGGTGTTGCTAAGCAATTATTCCTTATCAAATCAAATGATTGGATTTATGAAAAAGAGTTTAGGATTATGTCTACAAGAAAAGGTGGGATGCCCTTTAATAAAAAATCCTTAAAAGAAGTAATTTTTGGATGTAGAATCGATGAAATAAAAAAAATCAAGTCTAAGTTAATTAAAACAATAAAAAAAGCAAACTATCCTAATATTAAGTTTTATAATGCGAAAACATCTAAAGAAAAATTCGAATTAACTTTTGAGGAAATACATATATGAGAAGGTTTCATTTAAAACCTTAATTATTGACAAAAAAAGTTGTAAAAATTGATTAAACATTGAAAATATTTGGAGAGGATAAATGGATTGTAATAATCATAGCATAAATATGGAAAATTGCAATTGTACATGTTTTTGCAGTAAGAAAGGTTTCTGTTGCGAATGCCTTAGTTATCACCGTTCTATGAATGAACTTTCTGCCTGTTACTTCCCTGTAGATGCTGAGAAAACCTATAATCGCTCGATTGAATATTTTGTTGAATTACATCAGCAAGGCAGGATCTAATGTTCATCATCAAACCACTGATCTTTATTGTCGTAAATATGCTGTTTGGCTTTCTCTACGTTTATGCGATCAAGATTTTTTTGTTCATTCCATCTAAAAAGAAAAAGATTTTTGAAAAGCACATTCCCTTTACACCTGCCTTTGTTTATCGCAAAAAGAGTTGGCTGATTAAAAAGATCAAGACAATGGTTAATGATTACATCAACGATACAAAAAATGATGCTGATGATTCACGTATTGCAAAGTGGGAGCAGAAGGTTTTCCAAAAAACATGGGATAAAATCACATTTATGGATGATCTCAAATTCATTCCGAGAACAATAAGGGACAATATAAAATATTTTATTTCAACTATCGTTTTTGAAGTCGTTAAGCAGTTCTTACGTACATTTGTTCCATACTTAATGGGAAAATATGAATTGAATAAATACATTGAATTGCTCGATAAAAAACTTGAAGTTGATATCATAAAAGAATATTTCAATAAATATATTTATAAATACGTTTTAATGTTTGTATTAGCTGTTCATTTCTTAATAGGTTTAGGAAATATGTTAATTTATCTTTGTATAAAATAGGAATAAATTATGAATAGAAATCATGTAATTCTAATCTTAATATTAACTGTGATCGTTCTGATATTTTATCCTGTAATTTTCCAAAACAGGGAAGTGATGAAGAATTTAAATACTGAAATTGCTTTAGAAGATACTTTAAATGGAAAATTAACTGTAAAGGATTTAATAACTGAGGAAGTATATTCATCTAGAAGAAATGCAATAACCAATGCTGCTGGAATTGTGGAACCCGCAGTAGTCAGTGTTAATGTAATCAAAACACAAATGGTAAAACGACGTAGAAGTTTCTTCTTTGGTTTCTACGATGAAGTTCCGTATAGTATACAAGGAATTGGTTCCGGTGTAATTTTTTCTGATGATGGATTTATTCTTACAAATGCTCATGTTGTGGAAGGTGCAACCGAAATAAAAATTATACTCACCGATACAAGACAGTTTGATGCAATGGTCATAGGAATAGATACAAGCCATGATGTTGCTGTGATCAAAATTGAAGGTGATGATCTTCCTTTTGCTAAATTCGGAGATTCAGATAATATTATCATTGGAGAATGGGCAATAGCACTTGGAAATCCCTACGGCTTTTTGATCAAAGACAGTAAACCCAGTGTATCGGTTGGTGTTGTTTCTGCGATAAATCGGGATTTCGCTGAGAACAAAGATGGCAAGATTTATCGACACATGGTACAAACCGATGCTGCAATTAATCCGGGGAACAGTGGAGGACCACTCGTGAATATTTTGGGAGAAATAATTGGAATTAACACTTTTATTTTCTCTGAATCGGGCGGTAATATCGGAATAGGATTTGCAATTCCAGTAAATACTGTTAAAAAATCTGCTCGTGAATTAATTGAATTTGGTAAAATTCGTCAAATCTGGTTTGGCTTCAAGGTTCAAGAACTTAATCAACTCATTGCTTCCCACCTTGAACTTAAAAGCCTTGACGGAGTTTTGATAAATTATATTCAAAGGAAGAGTCCTGCAGAGGAAGCCGGATTGAAAGAAGGAGACATAATTAGAGAGATCAATGGTAATGTTATCAAAGGTACTCGTGATGCAGAACTTGTAGTTTCTGATATTTCGGTTGGTGATAAAATTGAGATCGAGATTATGCGTAATGGAAAAGCATTAAAACTAAATTTAAAAGCAGTAGAATATAAAAAATAAAATTAATATAAACACAGGAGAAGTAATGAAAAAGGTTTTTAGTGGCATAATTATTGTTTTAATGGTTCTTCTAATAAGTGGTTGCAACGTTTCTAAAGGTAAAAAAGATAGATCTAAATTTGGTGTGAATACTAAACATCATAAAGTTGAACTTGGAACAATAGTAATAAAACTGGAAGAAACAGGTGAGATCCAGCCGATTAGAGAGATAGAACAAAAATCACAGGTTAGTGGTGAACTTGTTAAATTCTATGTTGAGGAAGGAGATTATGTAAATAAGGGTGATTTGCTTGCAGAGATAGTACCAGATTTTAATCAAGCTGAATCAATCTTGCGCGTAAACAGTAATTTAAAACTGGCAGAAATCGAACTGGAAAATACAAGAGAAAAATATAATAAAAGAAAAGATCTTTTTGCAAATGATTACATCTCAGAAACTGAACTTGATACTTATAAAGATTCATATACAAAAGCTCAAATAAATTATGATTCTGCTCTACAACAATACGAACTGGTAAAGGAAATTGAATCGGATAACAATCTATCAAAATTGTATTCAACTGCTTCAGGAACTATAATTCAAAAACCTGTGGAAGAGGGGGAGATGGTTGTTTCCAGCTCAGGTTCATATTCTGCCGGTACTGTTATTCTTAAACTTGCTGACCTTAGCAGAATGATCGTTAATGCTAAAATAAATGAAGTTGATATCTCAAAAATCGAAGTTGGGATGAAGGTAAATATTCAAGTTGATGCATATCCCTATGAAAATTTTGATGGAAGAATTACAAAAACAGCTGCAATGGCCATAAGTTATAACAATGTTAAAGTATTTCCTATTGAAATTGAGTTGATAGAAGTTGATGAAAAATTAAAGCCTGGCATGACAGCTAATATTACAATTATCGGTGAAGAGAGAAAAGATATTGTTGTAATTCCAATTCGTTGTATTTTTTCTGATGATGAAGGGAATGATATAGTTTATCAAGTGATTAATGATTCAATTGGAACTAGTAGTGTTGTGAAAACCGGAATAAATAATTTCCAGCAGGTTGAAATAATTGAAGGAATTGCTGTTGATGATACCATCTCAACAAAAGAACCTGAATCAAATAAAGATAGTGAGATAAAAATAAAGTTCAATAAATAAATTCATCATTTATTATTCACTGTTCCATTTTGGTAACTGAGCATTTATAATTATGATTCTATTTGGTTTTTATACCTCTCAGATTTGCCTTGAACAGAGATCAAATAATTTATATTATTTTAGTTGATGTAATTCAGCAACATCTATTTTTTAAAATATCCTGTTTTATAATAATCTTTTTAAAGTTCCTGTATCTCTATCTACAATATACATTTCCACTTCAGCTTCTGCTAATAACTCTTGGGCAAGTTTGTCTTCATACGCCTCAACTATATATATAGTTTTAATCTCAGCATTAATAAGGATTTTTGAGCAGATTACACACGGTTGATTTGTACAGTAAAGAGATGCTCCACGAATAGAAGTGCCATTAATTGCTGCTTGAATCACGGCATTCTGCTCAGCATGAACTCCACGGCATAATTCATGTCTTTCACCGGAAGGAACATTTAGTTGTTCGCGAAGACATCCAGTTACTGCACAGTGTCTTATGTGTTTTGGCGCTCCATTATAACCGGTAGATATGATCTGATTATCCTTCACGATAACAGTTCCAACTTGTCTGCGTAAGCAAGTAGAACGTGTACTTGCAAGATATGCCATTTCCATAAAATATTGATGCCATCCTGGTCGTTTCTTCATTAATTGCCTCTATTAATTTTTTTTTGTTTCTTTAATTTTTCATCACGTACAAGTTCTGCTTGAGATTTCCTGAGATAATATGGTTCTAACTCCGAAATACTTTCAAAATCATATTCGGGAATATTGTTTTTGAGTGCTATACTTATCAATGTGGAAGCAAGAGGAATATTTTGATGTTCCAAACAAAATGTATGATCGATCCCACTTACTAATATTTCATTTCTATATTCTTTTGCACCATCACCTACCACGATTACGGGTTTTTTTATCTTTTTAAATAAAATTTCTGGTTTTGTGTTAGTTTCCGGTAGGATAATTTCCAGTTCAGGAGAATACAAAGCAGCGTAAACTTCTGACATCCTTGCATCAATAAGTGCAAGGATATTCCTATTTGAATGAGCAATATTATTTGCTAAAAGCTCAAGTGTATTAATTGGTAATAAGGGGATATTATGAGCCATACAAATTCCTTTAGCTGTGGCAAGTCCAATTCTTGTACCGGTAAATGATCCGGGTCCATTGGCAATAACAACCAGATCAATATCGGAAATATTGATCTTAGAGTTCTTAAGTCCTGCATCAATTTGTGGTAATAATCGCTCAGAATGTGTTACTTTAATATCGAGATGATTTATAAATGAGATGTGATCTTTTTTATAAATTGCAATGCTGCCGGAGCTTGAGGTAGTGCTAAGCGCGAGTATGTTCAAATTATTCTCCTAATTTTATTTTCTGTTACAGCTTTTTTCTAAAATTACTCAAGTCAAGTAAAAGTAATTTAAAATAGTATTCATATTAATCAATCTTTCGAGGATTCAGGATTCCATGATAGATCTTACAAAAATTTACTTTACTTACAAACCCCGTTTTAGCAAATTTGCTTTAAAATATAAGCTGGGGAATGGATGAGAAATTCAACAAAAAGTAAAATCGAATATTTCTTTTTTAAATTGTTCATAAACATATTTAAGGTATTCCCATATAGATTTACCAGATCATTTCTCGCAAAGCTTTTTGTTTTTGGGGCAAGTTTATTTGATATCAGAAATTCACTTGCTAGTAAACAATTAAAAATGGTTTTCCCCGATAAAACAAATAAAGAAATAAATGATATAATTAGAAAAATGTATTATCATATGGGATTAACTACGGCTGAATCATATTTTGGTAAAAAGGAAAATCTATTCGATACTTGTAAGATTCAAGGTTGGGATAATTTGAAGAATGCTGTTGAAGAGGGGAAGGGAGTGATATTGGCTACTGGTCATTTTGGGAATTGGGAACTGGCAGGTAAATATATTGCAGCCAATTTTAAAATGGCTGTTGTAGGTAAAAGGCAGCGGAATAGATACTTTGATAATTATACAAATGCTTTGCGTTTAAAAGATAATGTTATTGTAATTAATAAAAAAAATGCACTCCGACCAATTCTCAAAATGCTGGGAGAGAGCTATATCGTAAGTTTATTAATGGATCAAAATGCAGGACGGAATGGTGTGCTTACAGATTTTTTAGGGCATGAAGCTTCCACATTTGTCGGTGCAGCAAAGATTGCCATAAAAACTGGGTGCCCTATTGTTCCTGCTTATGCAATTAGAAAAAATGATGGGAGCCATCTATTTATCTGTGAAGAGGTTATTTCTCCTGAAGGATTTAAAAACAATTTAGAAGATATCACAAAATTTACAGAAATAATTTCTAAAAGGATAGAAAAATATATTTATCAATATCCTCATTTATGGTTCTGGGTACATAAACGTTGGAAGGGTAGTAAAAAAGCCAGAAAGATATAATGCTTTACAATAAATTCTAAGTACAAACATTTGTTGGCAAGGAGTTGCTTTTGAAAAGATATATTATTGTATTAATTGTACTTGCTTCTTCAATACTTAGTGCAGTTGATTATTACATAGCTACGGGTGAGAATGTAAGACCTTTAGTGCGGGATACACTTGCTTACTATCATACAAATACAGATGACCAGCACTGGTTCGGCAGCGATAGCTGGGCAGTAAAATTTGAATTTAATGAATTTTATGCAGGAATTGATTCCCTACTTTTTGAAGCTGAAGGTGCAGATATATACATACCGGGAATAAGCGGAATAGATCCATTAGTCATAAAACTCTGTAAAGATTCATTTGGTCAACCCCTTATTGAACCTGATAGTTTATTATTTTCGCACACTCTGCAAGCTTCTGAAATTCAATATCAAGATTGGAATTATATTCCCTTTACAAATGTTATTACAGATACAACTCTCTGGCTTGTAGTGGATTATCCAACAAATACTACAACCCAGTTCATATCAGCTTCTGCAGTTGGTGGTTTGCAAAGTTATTTTTTTAATGATGGTTACTATCACAGTATGTTCAGTATCAGTTATGATTCGGAATTTCTATTTAGTCTTCAAGGTAGATTTTTAACAACGGGAACTGATCTTGATCTGGTATCAATCAATTGGGTAGGTGAATTCCAGCCGGATAATTTTATATACCCAATACTTACAATAAAGAATAACTCTGATATCCCGGTTTCTGGAAGTTATGTCATTCCTTTATTAGAAGATCCAAATGGTACAATTGAGCTTATTTACATAGCAGATAGTACATCTTGCCAGCAAATTGATTTACCAGTACTTAATGCAAATGAAATTTATGTGTTCGATGTCAGTGATAGTCTTGGGTACCTACTCCCTGACAGGGCTTCTCAATATAAATTTGCAGCTGAGCTGTTTTGTATAACTGATAGTTTATCACAGAATAATTCAATTGAAGATGAATTTCAAATTTATGTTGAGGAAACAGAAATTCTTTTAATTGAGGATGCGGTACAGTTAAATGATTCAAATTCTAATGATATCTGGTTGACTCAAGCATCAATCCTGGATACTTCAAATTGTATAACAATTAATTATTTTGCAGATCTCATTGATGAACCGTTTTTTAATTATGATTCTTATCAAAGGTTTCATTATTATGATCTAATGGGATTCCCTGCAACAATCGTAGGGGGTAGTGAAAAACTGCTGGGTTATTATAATGGGTATTCTAATCAGCTAACTGAACTCTATAACACTACACTTTTAAACAATTCATTCATAAGCAATGATACTTGTTACGCTTTCTATAACGATTTAGGAAATGTTAGTTTTTCTTATGAATTAGAAAATAATGAAACGTTACTTTTTGATGATTTCATTAATGATCTTACATTGCGGATTGGAGTGATAGAAAATGTTAAAAATGAGACTGGTATACCAGCTGATATAAATATTCCTGTTTTTACATATTTGATTGCCGAAATTGATGCAACTCAGTTTTTGGATAGCTCAACAATTTCTGACACAGTTCATTTCAACATGAGTGAAGATTTTGAAACAATAAGTGATACTACTGCAACAAAGGATAACTGCGAAGTTGTTTTTTGGCTGCAAAATGATGTAACAAAAGAGATTTTTCATGTGAATAAACTTCCATTCACGGAATTCCAACCCGGGCTTGTTAGTTTAGATGATAATGAAATTTCTAATACAGAACACAGTCTGCTGATCTTTCCAAATCCGTGTAAAACTACAGAAACAATGAATATTTCTTTCTCTCTTCCAAATACGATCCAATCTGCTGAATTAAAGATCTACAACATAAAAGGGCAGTTAGTGAAAACAATAACACAAGAACCGGTAACACAAAATGTTTCATTTATTTGGAATGGGAAAAATAACGTAAATAAGCAAGTTTCCAGTGGGATATATCTCATGCAGATCAAGGCTGAAGCTAACGGAAGAAAATATAAATTCTACAAAAAAAGTTTATTGATCAGGTAAAAATGAAAAATAAAAATATCTTCAACAAGAAATACTTTGAGCTTACAGGATGCGTTCACAATCATTCTGAGTATTCATTTGATTCTCAGGTTAAACTGAGTAAAATAATTATAGCAGCAAAGAAGAATGAACTGGATTACCTGACAATAAACGATCATCACACGATGGTTGCACGAGAAGATGATGCAGTTAAAAAGGAAAACGATCTTTTCATTATCATTGGTGCTGAAATTAACGATCCCCAGAAGAATAATCATTTTCTAGTATTTAACACTAATGAAATTATCCAAGGCAAAGAAGCAAGAGAATATATTCAGCGTTATGCCGAATCAGACGCAATTTGTTTTGCCGCACATCCTTTTGAAAAAAGAGCTTCCAAACGCTTCAGAAAATATATTTGGACGGATAAGAAAAACGATGATTTTGATGGAATCGAAATTTGGAATTACCTTTCTGAATGGCTCGGAAAATTAAATCCAATATTAAATGGAATATTCTTTATTCTTTTCCCTTCTTTGTTCGTGAAGAAACCACTTCGCGAAGCTCTGGATTACTGGGATGAATTGAATAATGCGGGGAAGAGAAGATCAGCTATAGGCAGTGTAGATGCTCATTCGGAAAAAATAGTAAAATTTGGCATCAAATTAGAATTTCTCACTCACAAAATATTGTTTCGTTCAATTCGTACAAATGTTCTTATTCCTGAAGAAGCCCAAATTGATCAGCAAAATATTTTGAAAGCTTTAAAGAATGGTAATAGTTATATAGTAAATTACAAAGTTGGAAATCCATACGATTTTTATGCAGGTATTGCATCATCAAAAGATGATAGTGCTATCTTTGGTGAAGAGTTATCATTTACTGAGAATATGTATTTTTATTTCAGACTTCCCAAAATTGCCAGAGTAAAACTTTATAGAAATGGGAAGAAGATCGCTTCTAAACTTGATGAAAAGGGAAGATTTGAAATTAAACAAAAAGGGAATTACAGGTTAGAAATTTATAGATTCGGTTATGGCTGGATCTTCACAAATAATATTTATATAATATAGGAAGGGAAATATAAACAATATTTCAGAAGATATTTTAGTAACAATAGTAGGAGTAAATTTTGAATATTAAATCTACCCACAAAGTAATAAATAATTATTATTCAGAAATAAAAAAATTAAAGAAATTAGATCAGGATAACGAAGGAGCAGTTGCTCCATATTTTGCTTCAATTTTAAGATTTTATTCTAATCAATTTAAATGGACTTTAATAGAACAATATCAGATGAATAATAAAGGCTTCTCAATTCGACCTGATGGAGCAATAGTTGATAAGTACAAACTTATTCACGGAATCTGGGAAGCCAAAGATTCAAAAGATGATCTAGAAAAAGAAATAAAAAAGAAATTCCAAATTGGTTATCCTGCAGAAAACACAATTTTTCAATCACCAAACAGAATTATCATATATCAAAACGGTATATTAGCTCTCGATATTGATATCGATAATCCTGATAACCTAATCGTAGCATTAAAATTATTTTTTGAATATCAACCACCAGAATATATAGAATGGCAAAAAGCAGTCGAAGAATTTAAAAATAAAATACCTGAAATTGCAAATGGTCTTTTGAAAATAATCGAACAAGAATACAAAAGCAATAAAGTGTTTAAAAATGTTTTTACTGATTTTGAAGAATTGTGCAGGGAATCGATCAATAACAATTTATCAAAAGATGCAATTATTGAAATGCTTATTCAACATTTATTGACTGAAAGAATTTTCAGAAAAGTCTTTCATAATCCCGATTTTATAAATAATAATACAATTGCTGTGGAAATCGAAAAAGTTATTAAAGCTCTAACTTCCAAATATTTCAGCAGACCGGAATTCCTGAAAAAACTGGATAGATTTTATTTTGCAATCGAGCGTACAGCAGAAACGATTGAAGATTATTCACAGAAGCAAGATTTCATGAATACCGTTTATGAAAATTTCTTCCAGGGATTTTCCGTTAAAGTTGCCGATACTCACGGTATTGTTTATACACCACAACCAATAGTAGATTTTATGGTGCGTTCTGTAGAAGATATTCTACAAAAAGAATTCAATAAATCTCTTTCAGATGAAAATGTTCATATTCTTGATCCTTTTGTTGGTACAGGGAATTTCATTTTAAGGATAATGAAAGAGATTAAAAAGACAAACCTCGAAAAAAAATATGAAGAAGAATTACACTGCAATGAAGTTATGCTTCTTCCTTATTATATTTCATCGATGAACATCGAACACTTATTTTATGAATTAACCGGAACGTATAAACCTTTTAAAGGAATCTGTCTAGTTGATACATTTGAGATTGCAGAAGAAGATCAACATAAATTTGATTTTATGAATAAGGAAAATACTGAAAGAATTGAAAAACAAAAGAAATCTCCAATAACTGTAATAATTGGGAATCCACCCTACAATGCAAGTCAGGTAAATGAAAACGATAATAATAAAAATAGAAAATACGAAACAATAGATAAAAAAATTCACGATACTTATGCAAATGATTCAAAAGCAACTCTTAAAAGTAAATTGAGTGATCCGTATGTTAAAGCAATTCGTTTTGCTTCTGATAGAATTGAAAAAAATGGAATTATTACATATGTTAGCAATAGTAGTTTTGTAACAGAAAATACTTTTGATGGAATGAGGAAACATTTATTGAAAGATTTTAACACAATTTACATTCTTGATCTTGGGGGTAATATTCGTAATAATCCAAAATTATCGGGAACTACTCACAATGTTTTTGGAATTCAAGTTGGTGTAAGTATAAATGTTTTCATCAAAAATCAAACTAAAAAAGAAAAAAGAATTTATTATGCTTCTTTAGATGAGTACTGGAAAAAAGAGCAAAAATATGAGTTTTTAAATGAAAAAAAATTACATAGTAATATTATTTGGACGAAAATAAAACCTGACACTAATAATAACTGGCTGAACGAAGGAATCAAAGAAGATTTTAATAAATTTATTCCTCTTGGTACAAAAGAAACCAGAAGCAGTGATAAACTAAACGTAGAAACGATTTTTAAATATTATTCTCTTGGAGTTTCTACAAACAGAGATTATGTGGTTTATGATTTTGATAAAGAGAAATTGGAAGAACGAATAGAAAAATTTTGTGATGATTATAATAATGAAAGACGCCGCTACCAGGAAGAAGGAAAAGCAAAGAAAATAAGTATTGATGACTTTGTGAAATATGACAAAGTGAAATGGAGTAGAGATTTAAAGAAAAAATTAAAAAGAAATCAATCTGCTGATTTCAACTCGTTAAAAATACGGAAATCACTTTATAGACCTTTTTGTAATAAACTATTATATTTTGATAATTTATTAATTGATAGTCCAGGTCATATTTCTGAATACATTCCCAATACAGGAATTGAAAATGAGAACAGAATAATTTTTGTTAGTGGTATCGCACATAAAAAACCGTTTCAAACATTAATGGTAAATAAAATTACTTCATTAGATTTTTTAGAAAAATCACAATGTTTCCCTTTCTATGTTTATGATAAAAAGGGGGGAAAGCGAACTGAAAATATTACTGATTGGACATTAAATAAATTCAGAGAATATTACAAAGATAATAATTTAACGAAATGGGATATATTTTATTATGTTTATGCAGTTCTACATCATACCGAATACAGGGAGAAATATTCTGCAAACTTGAAAAGAGAATTACCGAGAATTCCATTTTTAAATGAATTCAGCAAATTATCAGATTTAGGAAAACAACTTGCAGATATTCATTTGAATTATGAATCATCGTCTGAATATCCACTTGAAATGAATGAAACACCGGATGAAAAACTTGATTGGAATGTTGTTAAAATGCGTTTATCAAAAGACAAAACAGAAATAAAATACAATGACTTCCTGACATTAAGCGGAATTCCTGAAGAAGTGTTTCAATACAAATTAGGTAATCGTTCAGCATTACACTGGATAATCGATCAATACAGAATTAAAACTGATAAAGCAACAGGAATTACGCATAATCCAAATAATCCTGATGATCCTCAATATATCATAAGGTTGATAAAGAAGGTTGTTACGGTGAGTTTGGAGAGTGTTAAGTTGATAGAAAAAATTGAGGAAATTGATTCGCAATATTTTATTCATAAATAGGGAAGAAGATAAAAGATGAATATTAAAAGGTTATTGGATTTAATTTCAAAGGGAGAGAACATAGAAATTGAATTCAAACAATCTCAAAAAAAATTGAATAAAAATGTTTATGAATCTGTTTGTGCTTTTCTCAATCGCAATGGTGGTCACCTAATTTTGGGTATTAAGGATAATGGAACAATTTGTGGAGTAGATACAGATGAAATTGATAATATCTCCTGATTCTGTAAATACGGAAAACAGCAATAAGACACATGGTACCGGTTTGATCGACCCAGCAAACTTTTCTCCATTTCCTAAAAACCCGACCATTGGAAAATTCTTTAAAGAAATAGGTAGAGCCGATGAACTTGATTCCTGTGTAAGAAATCTTTTCAAATATTGCAACGAATACACAGGTAAATTTCCTCAACTTATCGAAGGTGATATTTTCAAAATAATTATAACGATTCCTACGGAAGTTGAGGGATTAAGTGAGGGATTAAAATCTCTTCTGAATATGATTGAAAAAAAATCCGGTGTTCAAACCAATAATTTATCTAAGCTTCTTGAAAAACGACCAATAAAAACTATAGAACACCAGATTAAAATACTAATAAATAAAGATTTTATTGAAAGACGAGGAAGTAAGAAAACTGGTGGATATTATCTTATCACAAAAATGAAGAAAATTATAAAAAATAAAGGAAGGGAAAAATGAGTAAAATTTTTGTAAAAGAGCTAAAAGATCATCTTAATAAGGAGATCATTAGCAACTTTTTGGTAACAGAAAAGATCCTACGGGAAGGAGCTAAAGATTTTTACATTAGGCTTAAACTGGCTGATAGTTCAGGTTCAATTGCTGCCAATGTTTGGAATAATGCAAAAGCAGTTGCTGAGATATTCAAAGAAGGTGATGTGATTCAGGTAAAAGGTTTTATAATAACTTACAAAGCGCAACTTCAAGTTACAGTAAATAAAATAAAAAAAGTACCTCAGGAAGAATATGATCTTAATGATTTTTTAGAGACAACTTCCAAAGATATTAGTAAACTCTCGGATAAATTATTTGATTATATAAATAGCATTAAAAATCAGTATCTAAAAGAATTATTATTGAACATTTTCGAAGACAAAGAATTCTTTACCAAATTCGGGCAGGCACCGGCAGCTAAAGGCTGGCATCATAATTATATTGGTGGACTTCTGGAACATACTATCTCTGTTACGGGATTATGCGATTATGCTTCTCATAATTATAAAGTCGATAGAGATCTATTGCTAACTGGTGCGATATTGCACGATATTGGAAAAGTCTTTGAATATCAAATTATTCCTAATATAGATTTTACTCCTGTTGGAAGATTAGTCGGACATATTCCATTGGGAGATAATTTTGTGGCAGACAAATCTAAAGAAATAAATAATTTTCCAACAGATCTTCTAATGAAATTACGTCATTTGATACTATCTCACCATGGTGAATATGAAATGGCTTCTGCCAGATTACCCCAAACCTTAGAAGCCACAATACTTCATCAAGCCGATAACTTTGATGCCCAAACAATTGGCGTACAACAGCTTAAAGATGCAGTTACCGATGATGATGCCAAATGGACAGAATTTGATAGATTAAACAGCAGATATTACTATGTAAAGTAATATGTTTCAAGCATCTGTATTGGCGAGCGGCAGCAAAGGAAATTCAATCCTGGTAAGAACCGAGAGTACGAAAATACTTCTCGATGCTGGACTCAGCGGTAAGAAAATAACAAATTTTATACATAGCATCGAATTGGATGAGAATAAAATAGATGCAGTTGTCATCAGTCACGAGCACAGTGATCATATTCGTGGTGCCGGAATTATCTGCCGTAAATTACAAATCCCACTTTATATATCTGAAAGTACTTATAATGCTTGCAATTTGCGTTTGGGAAAATTGCCAGTTGGTCCAATCTACTTCGAAAATGGATCTTCGACATTTGTTATTGGTGACATTGAGATCAGAGCATTCCAATCCTCACACGATGTCGTGGATGGTAGTAATTTTACTTTGAGAAAAATTGGAGATGATTCCCGTAAACTGGCAGTGGCAACTGATCTTGGATTTAGTTCCAATTTGATGATAACACAATTAAAGAACTCAACTTCAATAATTTTAGAAAGTAATCATGATTTGAATATGCTAATAAAAGGATCGTATCCGCCACACCTTAAACAACGGATAAAAAGTAAGCAGGGACATCTTTCTAATGAACAGGCTGTTAAAGTGATTAAAGAAGTTTATCATCCTGGATTAAAAAATATAATTCTTGCACATCTAAGTGAGGAAAATAATTTACCCGAGATAGCTGAAAAGCTTATGAGAGATTATCTCAATAAGAAAGATAAAAATCTCAATTTAATTGTTGCTTCACAGTATGAATCAACAAAAATAATAGACGTATAATTAGAAAATCCGGTTTCGTTCTGAATTTAGGATTACACCGTGACCAAAAGGAAAAAATGTTATTTGCAGTATTATTTCTATTAATCGGTTTTGTAATTTTGATAAAAGGTGCAGATCTTTTAATTGATGGTGCATCGTCGCTTGCTAAAAAGCTTTCTATCTCGGAAATTGCAATTGGACTCACAATAGTTGCTTTTGGTACTTCAGCACCGGAACTTATTGTAAATGTATTTGCAAGTCTCGGTGGACATCATGAGATCACATTCGGTAATATTTTGGGAAGTAATATCTTTAATATTCTTATGGTGTTGGGAATAACGGGTATCATTTCAACTATAGTTGTCCAGAGAAATACTATATTAAAGGAGATACCATTTTTACTTGTTGCAACTTTACTAGTATTTGGTCTGTCCTTGTGGAATTCTGATCTTTCGTTTTTTGATGGTATTATTCTTCTTGCATTTCTAATTATATTCTTCATTTATGTCATTGGATTTCTAAAAGCTAAACCTTTGTTAGGATCAGACATAAAAGAACGCTCTTATTTAGTTACATTTATTATGATGATTTTAGGAATTACTGGTTTATTTTTTGGTGGAAAATTTGTGGTTGATAATGCCGTGATAATTGCTAGACATTTTGTAGTGAGTGAAAAGTTTATAGGACTTACAATAGTTGCCTTAGGAACATCTCTACCTGAACTTGTAACATCTGTAATAGCTATTACAAAAGGTAGAAACGATCTTGCAATTGGAAATGTAATAGGTTCAAATTTATTTAATATTCTACTAGTATTAGGAGTTAGCTCGCTCATTGCCCCTATACATTATAACATGGCTTTAAATATTGATTTTATATTCCTCAGTGTAATCACGATCATGCTATTTACTTCTATGTTCGTTGGCAAGAAACATAGACTAACAAAGGTAGAAGCTATTCTTTTTGTATTTTTATACCTTCTATATTTAGTTTTCTTATTTATTCGGAAATAACAAAGATCCAATGAGAGATTTCTAATCTGATGTATTAGATTATCCTGAATAAATTTAGCAGATTTTTTAGAAACTTAAGAATTTCAAATTCTTAGTGAAAATAAATAAAAGGAGATACGATATGAAAAGAATGTACTTATTTTTACTAACCATAATCTTAATAGCTATTAATGGTTGCGATATTTTCAATACTAATTTTGAAGATTTGGAAGATGCCAGAATGTATGTTGCGCGCAATTTGACACATGCTCCAGATAATCCTGCGTCTTTGAAAATTATGACCTGGAACATCAAATTTGGAGGAGCACGTATAAATTTCTTCTTTGATGGTTGGGGAGATGAAGTTCTTATGAGTGAAGATATTGTTGAGGTGAACACACAAAATATTGCTGATTACATTAATGAAGTCAATCCAGATATTATCTTGCTTCAGGAATTGGACATTGATAGTAAACGCAGTGCTTATGTAGATCAAATGCAATACATATTGGATGCAACTGACCTAAACTATGGAGTTTATGCATCTCAATGGAGGGCAGATTTTGTGCTAAGTGACGGTCTGGGAAGAATGAATTCCGGTAATGCAATAATGAGCAAATGGAGAATTACTGATGCTGTCAGGATCGCGCTTCCGCTGATTGATCAAGATGGATTAACACAATATTTTTATCTTCGCAGAAATATCTTGAAAACAAGGATCGTTGTACAAGAAGCGTCTGCAGATAGCACAAATATTCGAAGTAGTAACTTTGTACAAAGGACTCATTATTTCATAGAGCAGCCAACTGAATTATATGAATTATATGGTGATAACGATGGTGTTGAAGGAGTTGATTATCCAATGGGCTGGAAAAATAATGCCATAAAATTGAATGATTATAATGGTAAATGGTTGCTTTCGCAAAATGGTTGTAATTTACTTCCTGATCCGGATGAAGAACTCACCATCTATCTAGATGATGGATTAGCAAGTAATAACATAATGACAATTGAGGGTGTAAATTATATTGATCCGACTGAAGAGTATCATTTTGACATTCTTTCTGAGGGAGTGGATTACGAAGTAGATTATAATACCGGTATTATAATTATGACATTACCTCAAGGTGTAAATAGAATATATTCAATCGGAATCACTTATACTCGAAATGATGGGATAGTAGTTGGGAATAGCTCCAGTCCTCCTGTTGAGACAAAGATGCTGCGTATCCGCAATCAGGATGTAACTGATGAAGATTATTGGGATTTACAAGTTCGGAATATCTACAATATTGGAATACAAAATATTCCAAATTCTAGTTTTGATATGAATGTTTATACTATGCCGGCTGGTGGTTCAACTCCAAATTATAATGTACCATCAGATGTCATCACACCTAATTTCCCAGATATTACTCTTAATGATTATTTGAGATTAGATAGTAATAATGACCTGCAAATTAATGGTGAAGATGCTACTGTCGATTTAGCTACAGGCAATATATATCTTCCTTTTATAAAACCATTTCATGCTCTACATGACTCAATTATCTATATTAGTGAAAGTGTACCTTACTCTGAAATTGAAAATTTTATTGCAATTACAATCAATGAACCTGCAAAAGAACTTGATGTTCTCAATATTCATGCTTCGGCATATTCCAAAGATGGAACAAAAAAAGAACAGATAGATATTTTTAAAGGTGAGTTGGATGATCTTAATTCTGAAGGATTACTCTTCGTAGCAGGTGGAGATTTTAATGCAATTCCACTCAACTCTTTAAATTGGTTAGAAGAGGGTTTCCCTGATCGTCCAGATGATTTAGGTGAAGATTACGAAGTTGAAGATTATGACCTTACAGATATGATAGAATTCTATGCAGATTATTATCCTGATTTATCGTCGGGAGATTATTTTGCTGAAGAAGAAGAAGGTGAGTATGTAAGCCCATATTATACCCATTCGATCTACATAAATCTTCCGCAGGAAGTTAATTATGACCCTGAAATAATAAATATAGATTGGAATCGAAAACTTGATTATTTATTCACAAATAATCCAACAGGTTGGATTGCAGGTTCAACTGAAACTCATCAAGATACAAGACAACTTTCTGATCATTGCCCGGTAACTGTGGAACTGGAGTGGTAAAATGAAGAAGATAATAATAATATTAATAATTAGTTTTGTAATGTTATCTTTGTCGGCAGAAACCGTTATTTGGTCTAAAGGAACAACAGATGTTCTTCCACAGGGAAGATGGGAGATAGGAATTTTCCAATCGCTTAGTTACGGTCTGAATGAAACCACAGAACTTTCTACATACGCACTGGCAGATTTTATTATGCCGAACATAACAGTGAAAAAATTCTGGAAAGATATGGAAGGCTGGAAATTTGCTTCCAAACATAGTTTACTTTATCCATCCATACTTTTAAATGTAATTGCCAAAGAAGGAGCTCTTGGTATTCTCCCAGATAATTCAGTTATCCCTCATATATTTGTTTTAAATAATCAATTCATGCTTTCTTATCGTTATAATGAATACTTTAAAATAATTCCTAAAATAGGTTTTTCTGTAGCGTTAGTAAGTGGTGATAGCGATTTTCCAACAATTGATATGCCGATTGTTTATAACAGAACATCCATTTATCATGAAACCGCAATGTTCAATGTTGGATTGGATGTGAGAGGGAATATTTCACCTAAGTTTGAATATTTGGTTGATGTTGATAAATTCATTATGGACAAAGAATATTGTGAATATTCATATGAACATAAAGCGCTCATTATTTGGAAGATAAACCGCAGGTTTGCTCTCTCGGGTGGATATAAGCTTTGTTATTCAGATTATCCTTCAAAAATGCAGAGAAGCACTAATATTATTCCTTTGATCGATTTACAGGTTGGATTTAAGTAAAAGAGATAATTATATACGGTTAAGTTATTTAGTATAACGGGTTGTTAAATTAGTACAAATTTATTGAATAACCTTAATAAATAAATTGTTTGACAAAAATAGACTGAGATCCAAGCATATATATATGTAAATCTATTATTAAATTAAATTTAACGTGTAAAAGGAGGTGCTTAATGAAAGTCTTACAATCAGTTTGTACATTCACTTTTATTTTAGCCTTTTTAATTTTCGGTTGTTCAAAAAATAATCCTACATCTTGTGATGGAGATATAGAGAGTTTAATTGAAATCTCTTTTACTGACGATAAAGTCATGAATGAAAACAACTCATTGGAATATACTTATACCCAAGGGATTACATGGGAAGCACTTATTGAAGATGAACCACTTTATGCTTATCGGATTACTACATCGAATGGTGAATTACCTGCAAGTATTCTCACAGATACAGATGGTTGGGTCTATCAAAATGATCCACAGGATGAAAACACAATTTGGACAAATATTAGAGAGCTACAAATGAGTTTTAATTCTGTAAATGGAATGCTGGAACATATTATTACAATATTCGAAGTTAAACTTCTGATAGATGATAAGGAAAGCGATGTTGTAACTGCTAGCTTCTTTGATTTTAGGGAGATTGGTACAATACTATCAACCACCGCTGGAGATTGCAATGGACAAACAACTGGAACAGGATTAACTTTTTTAATTCGAGAAAAAATACAGGATATATTTGTTGATGGACTCTACGCAGATCATTTTATGTATAGAGTGAATATAATTAGTGAAATAGACAGCACAATAATCAGCGAAGGAGAATGGTTTAATTCTATTAATTGCGAAGATATTCGAAAAGTAGAATTGACTGGTATTACAATTCCTTCACTTATTCCAAATGAAAATAGTGAACTCACACAATTTGAAACATACATAGTAACCAGAAGTGGTTACGCAGATATTGATAATCCTGCTATAGCTAACTTCAAAGTTCAGGAAGGTTTTTATCCTGGTACAATAATATATTACGGTGAAGATAATGCAAATGCAAATGGAATTTATGCACTTGGAACTCATCATTTTGCGACCTATTTGGATGATGGCATCTCAGATGTATTACCCTCAGTGCAAATTTTTGATGGAACACATTTCGCAACTGCTTTTTGGTATGATAGTGAAGAAAAATATACAGCTATTGGAAGTGATGACTTTGAAATCTTTATGAGATGGGGTTATAATGGAGAATTTGAAAATAATAATCCACATAAACAAAGAGAGGATATAACTCTAGATGAATTAACAGGTGAGACCTATTTTTCTGAAATTGTTGGGTATGATTTAAGATTAGATGGCGAACCATATTATTATCCATCAATTCCTGCAATTGGAGAAAATCTTCAAGTTGATATTGACGGTACAGAATGGCTTAGAGTAAGTGTTAATGATGAAATTGGTCAAGAAACAATATTATCACTTACGAGTTTTAATGGTCTACTTGAATATATGTATGGTGAACATACATTTGAAGTTAGGGCTATTGATCTACAAGGTGCAGTAGATCTTACTCCTCATGAATTTACATTTACTATAGTACCACCTGTGCCTAAAGAAGAAAAATCTGGTGTTCTGATCTTAGATGATGAACCTGATTATCCAAACATTTCTCCAGGGGAATTAATTGATACTTTTTATGAATATATTGTTTCAGACTACACAACAGAACCTGGTTATATTAACAGAGATGAGATTCAGCAATTTTGGATGGATGGACTGCATTATGGAAAATCAATTATTGCACCTTCTGATATACAACAGTATAAAACGATAATTTATCATGCTGATAATCCAACTGCAGAATTTAATTTTTGGAAAGAGTTTGAGTCATTAAAGATTTATCTTTTACAAGGTGGTAATTTAATTCTAAGTTCTGGTTCTGAGCTTAAAATTACTCACAATAAATGTTCACAGAATAATTTCAATATCTTTGAACAATACTTCGGGATTCCAATGAATAATGAGGATGCTATTGATTATGTATCAACATCATTTACTGATAATCCATTCTTCATACAAGCAATTACAGAAGGAAGCTACAATGATATTGATCTGTTGTTACCAAGTTTTAATGTTACAATTACTAATCCATATGCACCGATTTTAAGCGTAAATGGTCTCGGTCCAGTAGCTTATTTTAATGATCATGAAGCAGAAGTCATCTATAGTTATGGATGTAAAGATGTTGGTGAAGATCCTCCTGGATGTCCTTATCACATCATTCCAACTCAAGAGGAGTATGACCAATTTAATGGATTACCAGTTGCCCTCAGATATGTAACTCCAAATAATGCATGCTTTCTATTTGGTTTTCCTCTTGCTTATATGGAGCCTGATCAAGTTAAATCTATGATGACGCAAATTTTAAATGAACTCGAATAAGGGGTGAAAGAATGAAAAAAAATACAATTTTAGTAATTATTCTAATTTCTTTTACGTTTCTTTTTGGATTATCAAATGAAGAGTCTTTTTCTTCGAGAATGCTTGATACTTCTACAACCCATGATGCAAGTAATATATGGTTTCGAGTTAGCAACTATGGATTTATTGGCTCAGGTGAAACAGATCCTAAATGGCCTTCACTTGAGTTTCCTGCAGGTTCATCTATTGACTATTTATACCTCGGTGGTTTGTGGTTTGGAGCGAAGAAATTAAGAAGAGATGATAATGGTGAACAAATATACTGGCAGAATTATCCTCCACTAAATGATGACGATACAACAAATAATATTACACAATGGAGAGTTGTAGATACCTTAACAACGGTAGGTTGTGATGGCTGGCATCGGATAAATGAATTTTTACCAGCATATAATCCTCTGGAAGCTTCTTATCTTGGGGGACAATATTTTTTTTATAACATATTTGATTCAGTTATCAAGAATGTTGGTGATCGCCTGGATTTTGATGACGATGGTGATGGATTGATAGATGAAGATCCATTAGGAAACCCTTTTGATGTTAATGATCCTACAGGTTTATATTGTTTTACAAATCCTGTTGATGAAGACGTAGATGGTTTAATTGATGAAGATTGTAATTATCCTGGTTTTGAATCTTCGATTGCATATTCCTATGATTTTAGTCCTTTCGAAAACGGTAATCCTGATCCTGATAGAGACTATGGTTCTAGTGCCGGCTCAAATAATCATGTGTCATTAGACATTACCTTAGTACAGGAAATTTATTCCTGGCCCGTTCAATATTATGGAAATATGATATTAATAAAAAACATTATATACAATCATTCAACCATCGATACACTTTTTGACTTAAGTTATGCATATTATGCAGATGCGGATATTGGACCTCAAGCTTTTGGGGGTTCTGCTATTGCACCAGATGATATTAGTAGTTATAATGGAGATGAATATAATTTTGCCTATGCCTATGATGCAGATGCTGATGGTGGTCTTTCTACAGGATATTTGGGTTTAAAAATTTTACATCCGGATAATTTGGATGAACAGTGTTGGACGTGGGATGTGAGTTGGGGTCCAGATGATTGGCAGCCATTGCAATATACATCAACTACTAATGAAACAGCCAATGAGAAATACTGGTTATTAACTGGAAGAAATCCTTATGATAATTATGCTGTTAGTATTAAAGATTATCCAGAATATCAGATTAACAATTTCCCTAATGGAACTGACACAAGATTTTTATATACGATTTATGGAGATATGCAAGGCTATTCTAATCCTACTCCTAATTCACTTAATCTTGCCCCTGGAGATAGTTATGAATTTTATACATTGATTTTTATGGGAGATTCAATCCAAGAGCTGGAAAATAATCTGACTTTGATGGAAAATTTTATTGCCTCTGGATTCGATTATTCCTTATTTAATGGTTTACCAAGTATACCTTATTTGAGTGATGTTCAAGATGCTAATTTTGTAGCGGATGCAAGAGTTAGATGGAATGTTCTTTCAGCACCTGATGAATTCAGAGTATATTATAAAGTAGCTGAAGCACCTGCATATACATGGGAATATATTGTTGTAGATCATGCTTTATCGGAATATACTATCACAGATTTGCAACCTGAAACAGAGTATAAATTTAAAGTAGCTTGTCTTTATGATGAAGTATATTTGGAAAGCAGAACATTAACTGTTCTTATAACTGAGGAAAATCAGTATATCTGGTCCGGTGATACGGATAATAATGGATATGTTGATGAAGATGATATTATTCCTATCGGAGTGTATTGGAGAGAAGAAGGAAATGCCCGAGATCAGGTTTCATTCAGCTGGGTAGAAAATAATTATCCAACTAATTGGGATGAGCAATATGCTCCTTTTGCAGACTGTAATGGTGATGGTGTTGTAAACATTACAGATATTCTTGGAATATGTTTGAATTGGAACTTAACACATTCGAATGCAATGAATATACCACCAATAGAATGTGATGATTTGGAGCAATATCGTGAGAATTTTATTGAAATTTATCATGAACTTGGTACAAGTGAGATTGAAATTCTATTAAAAAATAGCATAGCACAGAAATTTGATCTTCCAATAATTGAAATTGTTGAAACTAACAAACTTGCCCAGAATTTCCCTAATCCTTTTAATCCATCTACAAGCATCTCATATAGTTTAATAGATGAAGGGAAAGTAGAACTTAACATATATAATATCAGAGGTCAGCTTGTTAAAAAGCTTTTAAATGAAAATCAACTTATTGGAAATCACGCGGCTATCTGGGATGGGACAGATTTCAATGAACAAAAAGTAAGTAGTGGATTATACTTTTATAGATTGAGAGTTAATGATAAAATGATTGATACAAAAAAAATGATAATGTTGAAATAAGAGGAATTGTATATGAAACCATTAATTATGTGGATAATGTTTTTTTCAGTATTTTTTTTCTCATGTTCAGAAAGTAGTACTGAACCTGAAACAGATTTAACTTCTTCAATTACACCTTCAGAACAAACAGTTGGTTTAGATATAGAGGCTACTTTTTCAGTCGAAATTGAAAATATTGCAGATCTTTTTGCTTTTTCATGTGAAATAGTTTTCGATAGTACATTAGTGACTTTACCGGAAAATCCTTTAACTATTGGTTCTTTCTGGTCTGCAGATTACATATCCACAAGCATCAGTGACAATGATAGATTAAATATTGCAATTGGCTTAGAACAATCTTCTGGAATTGATGGTCTAAGTGGTAATGGTGTTTTGTTCGACTTCAGAGTAAAAGGAATTCAATTTGGTTCAAGTAGTCTAACTTTTGAGAATATAACTCTAATCAATGATGAAGGTGAACCCGTTGATGGTTTTGATAATATTACTTTATCAGATGGATTGATAATTATTCAATAGAAAATTAGAAAAGAAGATCTAATATAAGTAATAATAAATACAAATCGTCTACTAACTAAAAGACTATCTTTTTGGCTCAAAATTTGCATAATAATTATAAAAAAAATAAGAAAAGGATTTTATTATGAAAAAAACATTTATTGTTCTATTTATTATTTCAGCAATTTGTTTAAATGCCAGCATAATTGAAAAAACATATCATTTTGGTAATTATAAAATTTCTGAAATGGAAGGTTTTCAAACAATTGAATTTAAAGATGCACAACAGCAAGCAAAAACAGGTGAGCCGGTTCTTCCATACATTTCTGTTTCACTTTTACTTTCCCCAGGAGAAATTGCAGAATCAATTGAGATGATTGGAAGTAATAAAAAACTAATCTCTGGAACTTATCAATTATATCCCAAACAACAAGTGAAACCTGTTTCAATGCCAGGCTCAAGTGAAATAATAAAAAATAATATAATTTACAATTCATCTGATGTATATCCAAAAAAACAAAACGGTGAGTTGGTAACACAGTTTTTACATGGTTACTCAATTGCACTAACTACATTCACACCCGTAATGTATATTCCCGTAACAGGAACACTTTCTTATTTTGAAGATGTAAAAATTATCATTCACACAAAACCGGATATTAAAGCACAAAATGCAATGAATAATTTACTTTCAAATGAAGCAGTTAATAGTAGAATAAACAGAATTTCACAAAATCCAGAAATGATAAGTTACTATCCTATTGTTAATTCACGTGAAGGAGAATATCAATTACTGATTATTACACCTTCCCAGTTTGAAGATGATTTTGATGAAATACGCGAAGTTTATCTTCAACAGGGAATGATCTCTGAAGTTAAAACAACAGAAGATATTTATTCCTCTATAACTGGTCAGGATCAGCCGGAGAAAATAAGGAATTATATTATTCAGGAATACCAAAATCATGAGATAGAGTATGTTTTACTTGCCGGTGATGTTGAGCATATTCCGTACCGTGGATTTTATTGTACCGTAAACTCGGGAGGTGGTTATGAAGATAACAACATCCCTTCTGATCTTTATTATTCTGCTCTGGATGGAAACTGGAATGATGACGGTGATAATAATTGGGGTGAGATTGGTGAAGATGATCTTTTACCAGAAGTCGCAGTTGCCAGGTTTTCTTTTAGCAGTACAATAGATCTTAATAATATGCTAAATAAAACGATTTCTTATCAAACACAACCTGTACTTGGTGAACTTCGTGATCCCCTTATGCTCGGGGAATATCTTTCTGGTAATCCTTTAACCTGGGGAGCAGATTATCTGGATATGTTAATAGGTTTTCACGATGATAACGGCTATGAAACTACCGGTATTCCCGAAGACCACGACATAACAACTTTGTATGATCGAGATGTAGGAACATGGTCTTCATCCCAATTGATAACTGAGATAAATGAAGGACATTCATTTATTCATCACGTGGGACATGCAAATGCAGAATATACAATGAGATTAAATAATCCAGATATTACAAATTCTAATTTTAATTTGGTGAATGGTGTTGATCACAACTATACATTTGTTTACACTCATGGTTGTATTTGTGGTTCTTATGATCACAACGATTGCATTGGTGAAAGAATGATAAATATCGAGAATTTCCTGGTCGCATTTGTAGGAAACTCCCGTTACGGCTGGTTTAACGAAGGTCAAACTGAAGGTCCTTCTGCTCATATTCATCGGGAATTTGCTGATGCACTTTATACAGATAAATACCATCGTATAGGTCGAGCTCATATGGAATCTAAAACGGCAACAGCTCCATGGGTAACAGCTCCGGGACAATGGGAAGAAGGAGCATTACGTTGGTGTTTCTATGACTGTAATGTTCTTGGTGGTTCCGCACTTCCTATATGGACAGATGAACCAATCGAGCTTGTTACAAATTTTCCACCTATAATTATACAAGGTCAAATTTCATTGCCAGTTGAAATACAAAATAATGGAAATCCAGTAGAAAATATCCAGTGTACACTTCTTCAAAATGGAGAATTTATTGGAACCGCTACCACAAATTTTTCTGGAGATGCGATAATTACTTTTGATCCGAATTCAATAATAATTGGTGATATAGAATTATATATAAGTGGATATAATCGCCCAACAGAAATGCATCAATTACAAGTTATTCCAAATGGTTATTTTGTTGATGTCTCTGATTATTCAGTTCTCTCAGGGAACGATAATGTAATTGAATTTGGTGAAAATGCTTTGTTAAGTTTAACATTAGAAGAAGTTGGAAACGTTGGAGATATTCATAATGTAGTTGTGGAAATATCCTCTACAGATGAATATATAATAATAAATGATTATGAGGAAAATGTAGGAATTATTCCAAGTGGAGGAATAATTGATCTGGTTAATGCTTTCGATTTTGATATTGATAATAATATTCCTGATGAACATTTAATTGAGATCAATATTGTAATCACAGCAGATGAAGGTGAATGGTATACAAATATTGGTCTTATTGGTTACAATGCAGTATTGGAAATGAACAGTGTGGAAGTTATCGATGGAGATAATAATGTTCTTGATCCCGGTGATACTGCCGAAATAATAATTGAAATTCATAATTCTGGCGGGGCAGATATGTATAATTTAATTACTTCCATTTCTTCTTCTAATCCTGATATTATAATTACAAATTTGCCTGTTCTTCTAGATTCTCTAAATGCAGACGGTTTAGAAACTATTGTGGTTTGTTCTATAGAAGTTAGTGAGGATGCACAGATCGGAGATGTAATTGATTTCAGTTTAGAGATTACTGCAGATAGTGAATTTAGTTTCTTTGAAAATTTTGAATTAATTGTAGGAATTTTAATTGAGGATTTTGAAAGTGGCGATTTCACTGAGTTTTGTTGGCAGCATGGTGGAGATGCAGAGTGGACGATTGATGATGAGGTTTATGAAGGAAATTTTTCAGCAAAAACAGGCAATATTGGCAATAATAGTTATACAAGCCTTTCAGAGGATCTTACTGTTTACGAAAATGGAGAAATAAGTTTTTGGAAGAAAGTATCATCTGAAGTAAATTATGATTATTTAAAATTCTTTATTGATGGGATTTTACAGGAACAATGGTCTGGTGAGGTTGATTGGAGTGAATCAAGTTATGCTGTAAATCCAGGTCTTCATTCATTCAAATGGGAATATGTTAAAGACGGTGGAGTTACAGGCAGAGATGATTGTGCATGGATAGATTATATTATTTTCCCGATAGTTGCAGAAGAAGTAGCAATTGATGAAGAGTTCTTACTAAATGCTACTAAGCTATATGGCAACTATCCCAATCCGTTTAATCCTGAAACAACAATCAGTTTTTCATTAAACACCGTAAACACCGAGGACACCGAAATAAGTATCTTTAACATCAAAGGTCAGAAAGTAAAAACCATAGATTGTCATACTGAGCCTGTCGAAGTAG
>Ga0075123_10000175_pt1 | contig 32540 bp, 21 predicted proteins | sample AntAceMetag02UKX_FD_69808 | JGI IMG/M metagenome (GOLD analysis project Ga0075123, IMG submission 69808) | Saline lake microbial communities from Ace Lake, Antarctica - Antarctic Ace Lake Metagenome 02UKX | ecosystem: Environmental > Aquatic > Non-marine Saline and Alkaline > Saline | place... | reverse complement strand
TACAGACGATTGAGTAATTATTTTTTTATTTTAATTGCATTATTTGGGTTAAACAAGCATTAATCATGGCTGAGAAAATTAAAGATAGAAAATGTGAAGCCCATCAACTTATAAATTTTGCAGATTTGTACTATAATATGAAAGATTATGAGACTTCATTAAAATATTGCAAAAAAGCTCTTTTAATTGGTAAGGAAATATCAAAATCATCAATTATATGGGAAGCAAATTTTAGCCTTGCTTTAGTTCAAACAAAACAGGATAATCACAATAAGGCACTCTTTCATTTTGAAGAAGCAATAAACGAAGTTGAAAAAATTACTGGCAAATTAACAACAGAAAAATTTAAAACTGGATTTTTACAATCAAAGATTACTATTTATGAGAGAGTGATTCAACTATTGGCTAAATTACATAAAGAAAAATCTTATAAAAATTATGACAGACTATCTTTTCAATATGCTGAAAGAGCCAAAGCAAGAACTCTATTAGATATTGTCTATCGGGGAAAAGTGTTTCAAAATCTGACAGAGATTCCTGGAGATTTCAGGCAAAAATTTTTAATCAACGAAAAAGAATATGGCAACAAATACCAGGAATTATCAAATGAATTGAGTAAATCAGAATCCGAGCAGAACAAGCAGTTGCTTTCTGATTTAACCAATCAAATTGAAACATTACAAAGAGAAAAAATGAAAATTTTGCAGGAATTACAAAAAAAATATCCCAGCTATTATCAGCTAACGAATCCCAAATATCTTACGGTGCAAGATGTTCAGAAAGATATTTTGAATGATGATCAAATTTTAGTCGAATATTTAGTTGGTGAAGAAAAGATTTATCTATGGGTAATCAGTAAAAACAATCTGGAGTTTAAGGCTATCGATTTATCAAGAAAAGAACTCCAAACAAAATTAGCCGAGATTAGTCCAATATTCGTAAAAGAGAAGGAACTTATCGAGACAAAAATCGACCATCGCTGGGCCAACTTCAAGTTAGATCTGCTTCATGAATTATATTTAAAACTTTTAGGAAAACCAGCAGCAAAATTTCTGAATAATACTAAAGAATTAATTATTATACCAGATGATCTTCTTTTCTATTTTCCTTTTGAAATTCTGGTTACAGAAATTGAAGATAATAAAATTCATTATCTGGTTGAAAACCACTCCATTTCATATTCATCTTCAGCCAGCCTGCTCAATCCTGAACTCAAAAAGGATGGGAAACCTCAAGATGATTTTCTCGCTTTTGGTAATCCAGATTTCCAGTCTAAAAAGAAGAAAGGAATTCTCGAACATCTTTCTGCACTTGTAAAATATCGGTCAATCTTGAGAGGAACGGATTTTCAACAATTGCCAAATGCAGAATTAGAAGTAAAAGCAATAGCAGAAAATTTTAAAAGTCCCGCCGTTTTTACTGGTAGAAATGCCAATGAAATACGCTTAAAACAGATGGCAAAGGATTTCAAGTTTATTCACCTGGCTTCGCATTTTCTGATAGATGATAAACAATCCATGTATTCAAAAGTAATTCTATCACAATCAAACAAAGAAATTGAAGACGGATTTTTACAGACTTACGAAATTTGTAATATGAGGCTTAATGCAGATATGGTCGTTTTGAGCGGTTGTAATTCGGGACTTGGTAAATTAAGTCGAGGAGAAGGGTTAATCGGAATGACGCGTGCTTTTTTGTATGCAGGTGTTCCCAGTGTTGTAGTTAGCCTGTGGCCTGTGGACGATGAGTCAACAGCGCTATTGATGAAAAAATTCTATAAATATCTTATGACAGGATTGAACAAAAACCAGGCGTTACAAAAGGCAAAAATTGATTTGATTAAATTAAAAGACAAGAAGCGTGATCCTTTTTATTGGGCGCCGTTTGTGTTGATTGGGGATATGGAAAAGTAAAGTTGGGGTAGTTTTGGAGCTAAGGAAAATCAAAAAAAACATCCAATGAAAATATTATTAATATATCCTCCTCAAAGTGCAGAAGCAATAGCACCCTCAAATTTTGAGCCGTTAGCGCTCGAGATATTAGCCTCTACTATTCCTGATCATTATGTAAAAATATTTGATATGCGATTCGAAAATTTATCTTCATTGAAATACGAATTAAATTTTGGCACTCCCGATGTTGTTGGTTTATCAGTAAATAATACAATTCAAGTTAATCAGGCATTAAAATTATTGGATTTTATAAAAAAACAAGATTCACGTATTAAGACAATTGTTGGAGGAATTCATGTAACATTATCTCCTCATGATTTTTTCTGCCCAACTGTTGATACAATTTTTCTAGGATGGGCGGAAAGAAGTTTTCCCCAATATATAGCTTCTCCTGAATCAAGCGAATTTAATCTTATCCCTGGTGTTTTATTTATAAAAAATGGACAACCAATTGAGCATATCAAACAATTTTATGATTTGACTTCTGATGAAATACCGATTCCAAACCGAAGTCTGACCAAAAAATATAGAAATGAGATAGGACGAAAAACCGCTCTTGTCAGTACAGCACGTGGATGCCCCTATCGTTGTATATTTTGTGCTTGTTGGAAAGCCGCCAATGACATTACGTTGTTCGAAAAGCAGAGCATATTTTTAAAGAACTGCTCTTATTACCTAAAGATATTTCCCAAGTATTTTTTGCAGATGATAATACTTTTTATGACGTTGAGCGTGCCGATAAATTAGCTAACTTAATTAAAATGAGCACAGTTAGAATAAGATATTCAGGTTATTGTCGCTCTGACACTATTGTCAAACATCCAAACATGTTCAGTAATTGGAAAGACATTGGGCTTGATAATCTTACAATTGGGTTTGAAGCTGTTGACGATGGGACACTAAAGCAATTTAATAAAAATAATTTTGTTGAATTTAATGAAAATGCGATAAAGATTCTTAATAAACTTCACATTAATTTTTCATCTTATTTCTTAATAGATCCAGATTTTGAAAGAAAGGACTTTCAGAAAATATCAAATTATGTAAGTCGTCTAAATTTGATAAGACCAAGGTTTGTTATATTAACTCCCCTACCTGCAACAAAATTGTTTGAAAAAAAGAAAAATGAAATTAATATGAGTTATGATTTTTTTGATTTTATGCACTGGGTTTTTCCAACAAAAATGACGAGCAAAGAATTTTTCCAAAATTTTGTTCAACTATATTATAAAGCTTTCTCGTTTAAAAGGTATTTAAGAATTTTATTTCATAATATTTTCAATTCCCTCAATATTTTTAAAGCTCAATGGAATAAAATAAAATATCTCTCAATTGTTGAATTAGTTTTATTAAGAATCATGGCTCGACCTTTGAGAAAAAAATTATATGAGCATTACTCTAAATGATTCACTGTAACTTCAAAAGGATCAACTTTGCGGCTTCTTTTCTGTTGAGATTAAGCTGACTCAGCTTCAAAATGGATTTTAACTGATATTTCGCTTTTTCCTTTTCTCCTAACATCAAATATGCTTTTCCCTGATACCAATAGCAGTCTTCCTGATAAAACTGATTCTCTCTGCTAAGCTTCATCGCCTGCTCCAAATATTTAATTCCTTTCCTCACTTTAACTTTATCATATTTATTAGGCATGCCGGGTAGTCCAGTTTTTGAAACGAAAAGGTAACAGAGTCCATTGTAGTAATTGGCAAAATAATTGTTTGGATTATTCACCAAATAGGTTGTTAGCTTTTCAATTGCTATTTTATATTTTCCATCCGCAAATAATTCTAAACCATTTGCTAAAACAGAGCTTGTTCCTGATCTGAGAACTGTTTGTTGTTCTGGCTTAATTTCTGCCAAATAATAAAAATCCGAACGACTAAAATATGTTATTGAATAAAGACTAATAACCAATAAAATTGTCAAAGAACCAGCGTAAGCAATTATTTTTGGCGCCAAAAACAAATTAATAAAAGCAAACCATTTCTCTCTTATTATCTCAAAATATTTCTTCCATTGCGGAATTTTTGCAATTTTCCCTTCTGAGATAGAGATAGAAATAGAATCAAGTGAAGAGTAGAATTTTTCATCCAATTCTTTTTCGATGTCACTCCAATTTTTATTAAGGGATCTCTTTTCCATTTTTTTCTTTCCAGCAATTTTTAAATTATCTAACGTTGAAAAACATATCGGACACAAATTTAAATGGTCTTCAAACATCTTTTTTTCTTTCCCGAATAACTCATTATTAAAATAACGATGTAAAAACACCGATGAAGGACAATTATTAATATTTTTATTTCTAACACTTTTTAATTGCGCCTCAAAGTTTTTTGAGTAGAGTGTTACTATTTCCTTTTTTTGTTTCATTCTTATTTAATCCCAATTCATAAACATTCATTCCTTATTAATTATAATTACCTGCCGGCATATTTGAATCAATACTTGCTATTGTACACTTTTTATAAATTGAGCATTTTCAGAGTATTGTCATGTCCGAATGCTTCTATCGGGCATTCATTTGATTAATATTTAGGAGATTCCCGCTAAAAACATGCGGGAATGACATTCAGCCAAGACACAACAGAAAAAGTGTACGGTAGTGAAAATCAATATTACAATACTCCAGGCTAAAATAAAATTCACTCCAACTTTTTCTCTTTCTAAAATAAATTTAACTTTTCTTTTTCCGTTTTGAATAAAAGATCTTACTTCATCGTATGAGTATCCGGTTAATTTGACTATCTCTTTATACGATTTTTCATGAATATAAAACAGGCAGAAACATCGTTTTTGATGTCGTTTAAGTTTTTTAATTGCTAGCTTGATTTTTTGTGTTAACTCTATATTCTCTAAATCAGCTTCCTGGCTATGCGAACTTATTATATTCATTTGGTTTTCAATTTGCTCCAATTGTACCAATTTTTTCCGCCTGATTAAATCAATGCAAAGATTAGTCGCAATTTGAGCAAGCCAGGGATAGAAAGGTTTGTTCAAATCAAATCTCTGGATTTTTTCAAAAGCTTTAATAAAGGCATCGCTGGTTAAATCTTTAGCATCTTCCTGATCGTTGAGTATTTTTAAACAGTGAAAAAATAATTGCTGTTTATGCTTTTCAAATATATCGCCTAAAAAGCTCTTATCGCCGCTTGTTAAAAATTCATTTAACCAAATACTGACTTCATCAGTTTTAATTTTATTTGACTGATTTGCCTTCACTGATTTTACCTTCTATTTATTTTACGAATGACATCTTAAATTTACATAATTTTAAACTTTAAAAAATCATTTTTCAGGCAATAGTTTTTGCACTAATTCTTTATTTATTAAAACAAACCGTAATAAAGCGTTTTTGCCTGACAGGTTTAATTTCTTACAAATATTGGAACGGTGATGTTCAACTGTTTTGGGACTAATAAATAATTTTTCAGCAATAGTTTTCGTGGTATAATCATCTGCAATTAATTTTATTATTTTTTGTTCCATTTTTGTTAAATTAAATTGGTGAATATCGTGAAATTTCTTCTTGTTCATTCCTTTATTTAAAATGCTATTTATGAATTTTGGACTGACAAAAGTTTTCCCTTGAGCTACATTCTCAATTCCATCCACAATATCATCAACAGCGCTTTCTTTTAGAATAAATCCTTTAACACCATACGATGCTGCTCGATTAAAAAGAAGTTCATCGTCATACATGGTAAGAATTATGATTGAGACTGGCAAATTGTTTTCAAAAACATACTTTGCAACTTCCAATCCATCCTTATGCGGCATATTAATATCAAGAATGGCGATATTAGGTGATTTTGCAATAATCATTTCTAACGCTTCCTGACCATCTTTTGCCTGTGCAACCACATGCCAGCCAGGTTCTTCATTAATTATCTCATGCAGTCCTTTTAAAAATAGAGGGTGATCATCGGCAATTAGTATTTTGATTTGTTTTTTTGTTTCATTCATTAGGCTGCTCTGAAAAAATTTCATCAAATACACTAAATTAACAAATATGTTATTTAAATATACTTGACGAACACGATTTTATCAAGTAAAATTTTTATTAACAAATCGGGATTTCGATAACAAAGTTTGACCCTGCGTTCATCTCAGATTTTATTTCTAATTTCCCCTTTGAAATTTCTATCCGTTCTTTTACTCCCGACAGCCCAAATCCCTGCCCAGCGTTTTTTACTTTTTCATAATTAAAACCAATCCCGTTGTCTCTCACGTTTATACCGATTAATTTTTTTGAGCGACTTATTTTTATCCAGGCTTTTTTTGCTTTAGAATGTTTCAGGATATTGTTCAATAATTCTTGCAGCACTCTGTAACAATTAATCTCCTGTTCTTTTGGAAATAAGCCATCGATATTTTCGATTTCAGATTCAAATGTAATACTCGAAGCTTCATTTATTTTTTCTATCATTGATTTTAATGAATCCGTGAGCCCGATTTTTTCTAATTGATAAGGATGTAAATCATAAGAAATTTGCCGAATATTTGAAATCGCTTCATCAGCTATTGAGCAAATCTGCTGAAGTTGATCAGTCCTCTTTCCGTGTTCTTTTTCGTTCCTTAATACCAAACTTGTTCGATTCTTGATTACTAATAAGTCCTGTCCTAAACTATCGTGTAGCTCAGCCGCAACTCTTTTACGTTCATATTCCTGATTTTTAATTAAACTATGAGTAAAGCGGCGGCGAATTCTTGCTTCTCTTTTTAATAATAAAAAACGTCTCTTGATAATAAAGTAAACCAATCCTATCATCAAACAAAAAACAAATATTTTAAAACTCAGTGTTTTCCAAAACGGAGGCTTAATATAAATTGATAGCGTGTCTCCTTGCTCATTCCAGATTCCGTCATTATTTGAGCCGATTACTCTGAAGGTATAGTTGCCTGGTTCAATATTTCTATATGAAACATCCCGATGAATCCCTGCTTCCTGCCATGTCTGATCAAGACCTTCAAGTTTATACAAATATTGATTTTTCTGAGAATTAATATAATTTAGAGCAACGAATTCAATGGAAAAAGAATTCATTTTGTAACTCAATTGAACCGAGGGTGTGTACAAAATATTTTGTTCGGGATTATACTGATAATTCAAAACATTGAATCCAGTAATATAAACAGGTGGGATAAATTCATTTATTACCATTTCTTCGGGGACAAAAGATGTAAATCCGTTATTCCCACCAAAAAACATTTTACCATTTTTTGATTTGCAGTAAGCATCATCTCTGAATTCTGTTCCATGCAATCCATCCCCAATCCCGTAGTTGATGAATTGTTCATTATGTGAATCAAATCGTGAAATGCCATTATCAGTACTTACATAAAAGATTCCATTTTTATCTTCCATAATGCCACAAATATTGTTTGATGTGAGTCCGTCTTTTCTTGTAAAATATTTAAATGTTCCGGATTTTTCATCGTATTTAATTAAACCACAATCAGATGTTCCTATCCATAATATGTTTTGCGAATCTCGATAAATTGCTGTTGTAGCAGTTTTAAATAAGGAGTTGAAATTGAAATCCTTTGAGAATTCAGAAAACCTTTCAGTTTGCCTGTCAAAAATTTTTATCCCATTTAAAGTCCCAATATAAAGCTTACCATTATTATTTTCAAAAATAGTTGTGATAGCCCTGGGAATAATACTTAAAGAATCTTTCGCGTTTTTTCTATATGTCCTAAATTCTTTTTTAACTGGATCGAACCGAATTAATCCAATATGCGTTGTTCCAATCCATAAGATTCCTTTTTTGTCCCTTAAAATTTTTGTGATGTTAATATTGAAAGGAGCTGAACTATCAATCTCACTGGATCTATAATGTGTGAATTTGTTAGTCTTTGTATTCATTAAGGTCAGGGCAATTGGAGTGCCAATCCATAAAAAGTTATGATCCCTTCCCTGGCAAACAGTATTAATTATATTGTGGATCATACTCTGTTCATTGCCGGTTATGTGGCTGTAATTTACATAGTCACCATTTTTTGTGTTCAGTTTAAATAAGCCTTTTATAGTGCCAAACCATAAAGTGTTTAATTTATCTTGAAAATAGATTGATCGAACCTGATTAACATGTACTGTATTCTTTTTTATTCGATTAAATTTATGTGGATTAAACTTCCATTTTTTCGGTTGAATAACATTGATTCCGCCCGCATGTGTGCCAATCCACAAAGTGCCAGCATTATCTTCAAAAAAGGTTAACACATGATTGCTGCTAATACTCTCGGGATCCTCCTCGTCGTTAGTAAATTGATTGAAGCGGTTAGTTTTATTATTGTATTTAAAAAGCCCACCAATCCATGTGCCAACCCACATAATCCCTTTGCGATCGCAATAGATTTTTATTACCGGATGATTACCTAATCCATTCGTATTACTTAATTTTTTAAATCTATAATTATTCCCTTTATCTTTTTTTAAAAGAAAAATTCCGCTTCTTTTAGTCCCAACCCACAAATTATTATTTTGATCTTTAGTAATGCTCCAAATATTGTTTGGTTCCAGAACATCTTTACCTTTTTGTTTGGAAAATGCAATAAAAGTTTCTGAATCCCTGTCGAACAAATATAAGCCGCCAAAATGAGTGCCGAGCCACAACCCATTAGCTTTATCCAGATATAAACAGCTAATAAAATTTTTATATTTACTATTAGGGATGTTATGATCAATTAAGTATTTCTTAAAAACTTTTTTTTCAATATCAAATAAATTCAATCCACCTCTAATAGTAGCAAGCCAAATATTTCCATTTTCATCTTCAACAATATCACGGACAATGTTACTGCCGATACTATTTGGATTCCTCTCCTTATGTAAAAATCGAAAAAATTTTCCTGTCTTTTTATTATAAATATTTAATCCACCCTTATCTGTACCAATTAAAATCAACTCATCTCGTGAATATTCGACCAAACACGTGACAAAGTTATCACTTAAGCTGTTAGCATTCTTTGGTTCCATTTTAAATAAAGTGAAATCATATCCATCGTATCGAAACAAACCACCTTTTGTTCCGATCCACATAAATCCCTGCCGATCATGCAAAAAACAGGTGATGCTGTTTTCAAGCATGTTACTACCGGGAAACTTGTGAACAAATTTTATTTCATTATCGGTAAAAAATTGAGCAGTGGCAAGATTAAAAAGAAGCAGGCTCATCATTGTTAATTTTGGAGATATGTTTTTTTTCATTGACAATGTTTTTAATTAATTGAACGAAACATTAGCATCGGGCTGCTAACTATAATATTAATAAAAATTTTGAATAATGCAACTATTATTTGAAATTTTATGGGGGTTACCACCCATTAAAAATAGGTGTTGACACCGATTGACTAATTACATATTTCACAATATATTAATGAGTGCATTGATTTAGCAGGCATAGACTAAATCAACGCGCTCATTAATGAAGGAGATCAAAATTTTAATCAATGATTCTCAAACAACAGGAGACCATCAAATTATATGGAAAACAGATGGATAATATTATTAATTCTTCCACTCCTTATAATTTTCTGCAACTGGTGGGGTGATATTGAGCAAGCAAACATTAAAAATATTTACAAATCTGATTTTTATACGCCCAGTATCAAGATCTGCAATTTATATGGCAAAAGGGACTCAATAGATTTCCCTGCTGGGACGCTGTCTGTCACATACTATCGCTTCGAGTCAGAAAAGACAATTAAAATTAAAGACAGAGAAAAATATAAAAAAGTTGATTCCATCGCTATTATGGATTTTCTTCGAAATAGAGCATTTCCAGGAACAATAAATGGCGAGTATCTAAAGTCGCATGAGAAAGATGCGATATGTTTGTATTCGGAAGAAAAATTTCCAGTTTATTTATCAGGATCAGAGCAAATTATTCAATATACTAGTTTGAAAAAATGGATCGTTTTTTGGCTGAAAGGAGATACCTATTTTGTTGTTCATGTTCAGGAGGACAAAAGCATCCATAGTCAAAAAATAACGAGTAAGGAATAAAAAAAATAATATTTATGTAATTTTATTTTCTCAATCGTATTAATAGTAAAAATGGTCTTTCTTTAAAACAGGAGAAATCATCATGAAACAATTAACAGTTTATTTAACAGGTTTACTCATCTTAATATTAATTGTCCCTGTTTACAGCGACTTTTCTATCCGAAGCGGCAACAACTGGGAACGGGAGCCGGTTGTTGTTTACAATTCAACCAACAATGAATATCTTGTTGTCTGGTCAGAATTTTCCCCCTTTGGAAATGGCTCTTATATCATCGGGCCGGTTATGGGACAACGGCTCTCCATTGAGGGTCAAAAAGTAGGAACAGCATTCCAGATTTTTGACATGGCCACTTCACCGTCGGTGGCTTATAATTCCAAGGCCAATGAGTATTTAGTTGCTGTGCAAGGGGCCGGCGGTGTGCATGGGCAAAGGATCAGCAACACGGGGGGAAAAGTTGCGGGGGATGTCCTGTTAATGTCCAATGCCGATTATCCACAAGTTCTTTACAATGATTTGGCCAACGAATATTTCTTAACTGCTTACGTTTATGCAACACCTCACAATAATATTTATGCGAGAAGAATTGGCGCTGAAATTCAGATTTTACATCCTACAAAAGATCTTTTAGTTTGGGACGATTCAACCTTTTCTATAACCTATGCGCCTATAGCTCCAAATGGTCGTTATCTGTTTTCCGACTGGAGCAAGGGGCACCGGTTACTTGATTCCGGTGGAAATCTTATTCAGACTATTGGTTTTGAAACGGGTTTTCCAAAGTATGGCTACGTAGATGGAGAAGGTTATTCAGGAAGTAACGGAATTAATTCTGTGGTTGATGTGGCCTTTGGATATAAAGACGGTAATCCGGTATTCATGGTCGTTTATGCAGACAACAACAACAAATGGCCATGGCCGGAAGTGGAGGTGACGGGCCTCATGTGCGGTGTCTGGGGTGGTTACATTGATGCTGTCAATCCTCCGAGTCAGGTGACAAATTCTTTTTTTCCAATACCGGATATTCCGCTTGTCCGGCATTGTTCTGCCAAATGGAAACCGAAAGTAGTCTACAATCCGAGCGCACAAAAATTCATCGTTACCTGGAACGAAACACCTACTACGGCAGTCGGAAATGATGCCACGGTGAATCACATTCGGGCAACAAATGAATTTACAAATGTTTCCGGATTTGTAAACGTTGTTCTTTCTGCAACTACTGGTTCAGAGAATCCTGATTATCCGGTCATCGCAACGAGCACAAAAAGTGCAAATGCTTTGGTTGTGTGGGAGGACAAACGCAATTTTTCCAGAAAAGATGTTGATATTTATGGTACTATTTATTCTATCAGTGTGGCACCTCCACCACAATCAATAATTGTTGATGCTCCTAATGGCGGTGAAAGCTGGGAAACTGATACGCCGCAGCCAATTGTCTGGCACACACAAAATTTTACCGGCAATGTAAAAATTGAGATTTCCACAGATGGCGGTTCAACCTGGACGATAATTGCCAATAACCTCTCTACTTCAGCAGCCAGCTACATGTGGACAGTATCCAATACGCCTTCAACTAATTGTCGTATTCGCATCTCTGATGCCTCGGATGGGAATCCATCGGATATAAGCGATGCCGATTTTACAATTACATCGAATGAAGCAATCATTATAGATGCTCCCAATGGTGGTGAAAGTTGGTCTATAGGTACGCCGCAGCCAATTGTTTGGCACACCCATATTTTTACAGGCAGTGTAAAAATTGAACTTTCCACATATAATAATGGAAGTTCATCCTGGACAACAATCGCCAATAACTTCCCTACACCAACAGCAAATACAGCAACCAGCTACATTTGGACAGTATCTAACACACCGTCAACTGATTGCTTCGTTAAAATTTCTGATGCTTCATCCGGTAATCCTTATGATATCAGTGATAATAAATTTACTATTTCCGCTTCCGGAGGCAACAACACAAATACAGGTACCAATATCCAGGTAAACCTGGGTAGTGATGTTACTATCACTTTCGATAATGTAACAGTTGCGGGAAATACAACTTTGAACCAAAAAACGAGTGGTTCTCCTCCACCAAGTGGATTCCAAATTGTACCTTCAGGTTCGCCTGTCTATTATGACATTAACACTACTGCCACCTTCACTGGTAATATCAAAATCTGCATTAAATATAATGACTCCGGTATGAGTGCAACGCAGGAAGCATCGCTCAAACTGCAAGTTTACGAAGTACCTCCAGGAAGTTGGAAAGACATCACTAAATCTGTTGATGCGACTGCGAATATTATTTGTGGAGAAGTTACTCATTTGACTGACTTTGCAGTCATGTCTCCTACAGGTGGATCTACCACACAAACAACCTCATTGCCACAAGGTTGGAGTTGGATATCCTTTAATGTAAAACCTTCTGATTTGTCTGTTGAAAATGTGTTTTCAGGAGTTACTAATTTAGCTATTGTGGTGAATAACAACGGTGATTTTTATATGCCGGGTGTAGTTAATAGTATTGGTAATTTAAATGTTTTAGAAGGATATAAAATTTATGTCACAGCCGCAGATCAAGTTTCTGTTGCCGGGCAGCAAGTAAGTGCAACTACTCCTGTTAATCTTGCCTCTGGGTGGAATTTGGTGAGCTATGTGCCTACTACTTCCAAACCTGTAGAAACAGCGCTTGCCTCAATTCTCTCGCAGCTTGCGATTGTACAAAATGATGAAGGTAATTTTTACATTCCTTCTGTGGTAAATTCTTTAGGAAATATGGCGCCAGGTGAGGGATATAAGATGTACCTTAATTCATCGGCAACATTAATATATCCGTCCGGATTATCTGCTCCAAAATTATCAATGAATACACCTGTATCCAAAAAACTGAGACCTTCCCATTTTAAGTTTAAACATCGAACAGGTCAATTTTACAGCGTGGTTGTTCATTCGATCAATGTCGCAGGAATTGAATTGCAGACAGGCGATGAAATTGGCATTTTCACAAAAACCGGTATTTGTGTGGGCGCTGGTGTTTGGGATGGTTCAGGAAGGCTTGGAATATCCTGCTGGCAAGATGACGATCAAACTGATTTAACTGATGGGTATCGGAAAAATGAGCTTATGCAGTTTAAGTTCTGGGACTCAAACAACGAATTGGAAATTCCCTTAAATGCAAACTTTTCTATTGGCAATGGTAATTTTGGTAATGGCGCATATAGTATAGTAGAATTGGGGAGTGATCGAAACATTGTTTCCGGGTATAATTTAGAACAGAATTCCCCCAATCCTTTTAATGCACAAACAAGAATTACTTATCATTTGTCAAAACCGGAAAAGGTTGAATTAAAGGTTTTCAGCCTATTAGGTGAAGAGATCAAATCTCTGGTTAGCGAAAGAAAAAGTGCTGGATCGTATTCTGTTGTCTGGGATGGTCTCGATGTTTTAGGTAATAATGTTCCAACAGGTGTCTACATTTTTCATCTAATTGCAGGAGAATTTTCAACTATTAGAAAGGCAATTTTGATTAAATAAGGAAAAATTAAAATGATTTATGTAATTTTATTTTCTCAATCGTATTAATAGTATTGATAATCATAAATTAAAAACAGGAGGAATCATTGTGAAGTTAAAGAAATTATTAATTGAAGTTTCATCCGCTTTCAGAATTTGGTTGTTTCTATTGTTCACTTTATTATTTGTATTACCTTCCGTCATATTTGCCCAAGATGGTACTGATTTCAGGATCCAAACGCCATCAAATATATTACAAGATTCACCAGATGTTGTTTACAACAAACAAAATGATGAATTCTTTTCGATATGGCGGGATTATAGAAATGGGTGGAATGAATTATTTGGTCGTAGAGTATCGAGTTCAGGTTCAGTTCAAGGTAATCACGTTAATATATCTGTAGTTCGAGATGCAACTAACGGTTGCATAACACACATTAGCTCGACCAATAAATATCTTGCTGTTTACCAGCGTCAAATTGGGGGGGGAAGTTATGATTTGTGGTACCAATTAATAAATCCTAATGCTTCGCTGCCAGCAAATACCTGGGGACAGTTGACAGGCTTTAGTTATGATGCGACGTACCCTGCAATTGCTTATAACTCAGCATCTAACAGAAGTCTTTTGGTTTGGACTCATAATATTTTTAAACCGTCTCCAATTCAGGGTGATGGGCAAATTTATGGTGTCAGGGTAGATCAAAACGGTCACGAGAAAGGAAGTCCGTTTTTAATTTCAACTTCATCCGGAGGACAGTATTTTATTGGTTTTGCCACAGTTTGCGCTAGCCCGAAAAGCAAAAATTTTCTCGTATGCTGGTATAGATTAAATAAAATTTACGGACAGAGAATTGAGATAACACAGGATACTTTATCAAGCCCATTAAAAGGGCAAAATTTTTCCATCACCCAAACAAGCTCGGCAATGAGACATCCTCAAATCATTTACAATTCAACCGATGATGAATTTCTAGTCATTTGGGAAGACAATCGAAAAGGTTATGGGGAAATTTTTGGAAGACGAGTTGGCTCCACATCTGGTCTGCCTAGCCTGGCTTTCTCAATTTCCGGACCATCCCAATATGGAGGAACAGACCTTTATGGCGAGAGCGGGGCTTATAGTTCGAAAGATAATTCATATTTGATCTGCTGGAAAGATTGGGGATTGCAAGATAAAGATAACACACGTGGCTGTTATGTGAATAAAAATGGGACAGTACTAGGAAATACTTTCACCATTAATGATGCGCCAATTGTAGAAGATAAAAAAGGATTAAATGCATCATATAGTTCAGGGGTTGCATACAGTCCTGTAAAAAATAAATATTTAGTGACATGGGTTCATAACATGACAGGTTACAACCATGAAATATATGGAGATATTGTTGATTCATATACTACCATCAATGAAAATATCATTGTTGATGTCCCTAACGGTGGTGAAAGCTGGGAAGCAAGTCATCCGCAGCCAATCGTTTGGCACACCCAAAATTTTACAGGCAATGTAAAAATTGAATTATCAACCAATGGTGGTTCGTCCTGGACAACCATCGCCAATAATGTCCCGACTCCAACAGCGAATACGGCAACCAGCTATAATTGGACTGTATCAAATACACCATCTACTCAATGTCGTATTCGAATTTCAGATGCTTCGGATGCAAATCCAACCGATATTAGTAATGCAAATTTTGCCATAACATCAAATGAAGCAATCATTCTGGATGTTCCAAATGGCGGTGAAAACTGGATAGCTGGTGTACCAATGCCCATTGTATGGCATACACATATTTTTACCGGTAATGTAAAAATTGAACTTTCTACTAATGGCGGTTCTTCCTGGACGACTATTGCCAATAATGTTTCCACTCCCACAACGAGCTATACATGGACTGTTTCCAACACACCATCATCTAATTGTTTCGTTAAAATATCTGATGCTTCGACCGGCAATCCATCTGATGTTAGTGATAATAAATTTACTATTTCCGGTTCCGGTGGCAACAACACAAATACAGGTAATAATGTCAAGGTAAATATGGGAAGTGATGTTTCTGCTACGTTTGATAATGTAACCGGGGCAGGTAATACAACTCTCAATAAAAAAACAAGCGGTGCTCCGCCACCAAGCGGATTTCAAATTGCACCAACAGGTTCGCCTGTTTATTATGACATTAACACAACTGCCACTTTTACGGGGAATATAAAAATCTGTATTAAATATGACGACACCGGCATGAGTGCAGCGCAGGAAGCATCGCTCAAACTGCAAGTTTACGAAGTACCTCCAGGAAGTTGGAAAGACATCACTATCTCAAAGGATGCGACTGCCAATATCATCTGCGGTCAAGTCAATCATTTAACTGATTTTGCAGTGATGATTCCAACCGGCGGTACAAGCACCCAAACCATTTCCCTACCCCAGGGATGGAACTGGATTTCCTTTAATGTGCAACCAACTGATTTATTGATTGATAATGTGTTTTCTGGCGTTTCTAATTTAGCAATTGTGGTGAATAACGACGGTGATTTTTACATGCCCGGAGTTGTTAATAGTATTGGCAATTTGAATATATTAGAAGGATATAAAACCTATGTTACTGCTGCAGACCAGGTATCGGTTACAGGTCAGCAGGTTAACGCTACAACACCGATTAGCCTTAATGCCGGTTGGAATTTCGTGAGTTATCTGCCAACAACTTCCAAATCAGTGGAAACAGCGCTTGCCTCTATTTTATCTCAACTTGCTATCGTACAAAATGATAATGGTAATTTTTTCATTCCTTCTGTTGTTAATTCAATAGGAAATATGGAGCCGGATCAAGGATATAAAATGTACCTTAATTCAGCGGCTACACTAACGTTTCCATCATCATTAGCAGCTCCAAAACAATCATTGAATACTCCTGTAGCTAAAAAATTGAGACCTTCCCATTTTAAATTTAGGTCACAAACAGGTGAATTTTACAGCGTTGTTGTTCATTCAATCAATATTTCAGGAGTTGAATTGCAGACCGGTGATGAAATTGGTATTTTCACAAAAACCGGTATTTGTGTAGGCGCTGGTGTGTGGAATGGTTCAGAAGTATTTGGAATTTCCTGCTGGCAAGAAAACGACCAGACAAAGTTAACAGATGGCTATCGCAATGATGAACCTATGCAGTTTAAGTTTTGGGATTCAAACAACAATTTGGAAATTCCCCTGAAAACAAATTTTTCTATTGGCAATGGCAATTTTGGCGATGGCGCTTATGCTATGGTAGAATTGAGAAGTGAACAAAATATTGTTTCCGACTATACCTTGGAACAGAATTATCCCAATCCTTTTAATGCACAAACTAAAATTACTTATCATTTGTCCAAGCCAGAAAAGGTTGAATTAAAGGTTTTCAGTCTATTGGGTGAAGAGATCACATCTCTGGTTAGTGAAAGAAAAACTGCCGGTTCCCATTCAGTTATTTGGAATGGAAAAAATGATTTGGGAAACGATGTTCCCAGTGGCATTTATCTTTATCAGTTGAATGCGGGAGAAAAATCAACTGTAAAACGGGCAATTTTAATTAAATAATATTTTTCAATCTCCCGGAGATAAAAAAATTTAGGGGTGACTTTTAAAGACAAAATATATAAAAATCCAAATAATTTTTCATCAAATATTAACTTAAAACAGGAGAACGTTAAAATGAAAAAATCATTATTTGTACTGCTGTTCATCTTGGCGGTAACTTTTGCGAGCTCTGCTCAACCGACACATTTTACTTTCACTTCAAACACAGGAGAAAGCTACAGCGTAGTGATTTCCAATGCTACATTAAACGGAAGTAATCTGGCAAACGGAGATGAAATCGGTGTTTTTACTCCTGCCAGTCTCTGTGTTGGCGCAACAGTTTGGACTGGAACATCACCTTTAGCGTTAACCGCCTGGAAAGATGATAGCCAAACAGCATCAGTCGTTGATGGCTACCAAGCAGGTGAAACAATGTCCTTTAAAATCTGGGATAAAAGCGCTAACCAGGAATTTAACGCCACTGCTACCTACACAATGGGTAATGGGACTTTTGGAGATGGATTCGCGGCTCAGCTATCTTTAACTGCTGGATCTGGTGGAACAGAATCTATAACCGTAGTTGCGCCAAATGGAGGTGAAGATTGGACAGTGGGGACACAACATGAAATTAAATGGACCAGCGCCAATTTTACAGGTCAGGTTAAGATTGAATATTCCATCGATGGTAATGCGTCTCATTTAAATGTAATTCCTTCTACCAACGATGATGGATCATATATGTGGACAGTACCAAATACACCCTCAACACAATGTGTCGTTATTATCTCGGATGCTTCAGATGGGACACCATCTGATATCAACGATGCAATGTTTACAATTTCTTCCGGTGGTGGTTCTGAATCCATTACAGTTGTGGCTCCAAACGGTGGCGAAGATTGGCAGGTGGGAACACAGCATGAAATAAAATGGACCAGTTCCAATTTTACTGGCAGTGTTCATATTGAATATTCAACAAACAGTGGGACATCTTACTCAGACATTATTGCAACAACCAATAATGTCGGTTCACATATATGGACAGTTCCCGATATGCCTTCATCAAATTGTCGGGTAAAAGTATCAGATGCAGCCGATGGTAATCCATTTGATACAAGTGATAATGATTTTACCATTTCTTCTGGTGGCGGTTCTGAATCGATTACGGTTATTGCTCCGAATGGTGGTGAAAACCTGGAAGTTGGATCAGAGTTCGAGATTCAATGGACCAGTTCTAATTTCACGGGACAGGTAAGCATTGAAGGAAGCATTGATGGAGGTGGATCATTTTTTGAAATTATCGGATCGACTGAAAATGATGGATCATTTATAATGCCAGTTCCTGATACGCCTTCTTCAAATTGTCGTATAAAAATATCAGATGCAGCAGATGGTGATCCATTTGATGTAAGCGATGGTGATTTTACGATTTCTGCCGGTCCTGTGGGAGGAGATATTATCGTTACAAATACAGATGACTCAGGTCCGGGATCGCTTAGAGAAGCAATTATTCAAGCGAATACAAATCCCGATCCAGATATGATTGTGTTTCAAATACCCAAAGGCGTACCTGGTTTCGACTCAGACGTCGGTATCTGGACAATCGAGCCGCAGTCAGCTTTGCCAAAAATAACTGGGGAGGGACTCATCATTAATGGCTTTTCTCAAGCTGATTATATCGGGGAAGATACAAATCCGAACTGTCCCGAGATTCAAATTGCTGGGTTTGGCGCTGGTGAAAACTCTCATGGTCTGCACATAAATACCCATTATGTTGAAATTTTTGGTATTTCCGTTCATAACTTTGGTGGCACAGGAATTTACGTTGAGGGCGCGCAAGAAGGAAGAATTGGAGGATGTTATATTGGGGTTGATTTTAGAGGAGATGCACCCGCTGAAAATGGGTATGGCATTATTTTAACTAAAGGTACTCAGTTTTTTCATGTTGTTCCGGCAGATACAATGCCCAATGTAATTTCCGGCAATACAAATGTTGGTGTAATGATTTCAGATAGTTCCTGTCACAATGTTATTGCGGCTAATATTATTGGTCTCAACAAAACCTGTAATTTCCCCATTGGTAATGGAAATCACGGGGGAATAATGATCTCTGACAAAAGCGATAGCAATGAAGTCATGGAAAATGTGCTCTGTGGTAATGCCTTTGGTATGGTCATCTCAGGTTCAAATGCAAATTTTATAGTAAACAACCATATTGGCACATATCATGATTGGGAGCCTCTTGGTAATGAAAATGACGGGATATTTATAGCCGACAATTCTCAATATAATTTTATCTTGGATAATGTGATCGGGCATAATGGGGGCAATGGAATTAGAATTTTAGGTACTCAAACATTATATAACACAATTACTCATAATTTCATTTCCCAAAATAGCTGGGCGGGTATTAACAATAGCGACGGCGGGAATGGAGATTTAGCCCCTCCAACTATTACAAGTGCATCAAAATCCAATATTGACGGTACTACCCTACCAAATGCGACAGTGGAAATTTTTACAGATCATGGAAATCAGGGAATGACTTTTCATGAAGGTATTACAGCCGATGGGTCCGGTAATTTCTCATGGGCAGGGACCATAGAGAGTCCATTCAACAATATTACAACCACGGCAACAGATGTGAACGGAAATACTTCGGAATTTTCTGAGCCAGTTCAAACTTCTCTGGAAAAAAGTCCAATAGTTACAAAGGTAAAATCCTTCTCGCTTCACCAGAATTACCCCAATCCCTTTAATCCGGAAACGACTATTCGATTTGACATTCCCGTAAATAGTCAGTCTCTACTTAAAGTAAATTTATGTATTTACAATTTGCAGGGGCAGCTAGTTCGGAGCTTGTTGGATGAAGAAAAACCACCTGGCGTTTACACTGTCCAATGGAACGGTTTAGATGACAGCGGTGAAAAAGTTACCACTGGAGTTTACCTGTACTCAATTACGGCAGGAGATTTTAAAGCAACTAAGAAAATGGCAATTTTGAAATAACCCGGTCAATCAAATTAATATTCATGATTGATATATTTATCCAAAATTTTAAAAGTTAAACATGCCCTGTCAAATTAATTTTTGGCGGAGTATATTTTTATAGCCCAAGTATTCTGTATTTTTCATTCATGATGAACAAATTACTCATGCAAAGCAATTTTTCATCTTGACAATAGTGTAAATTTTAATTATTTTTGTATTCAGCAATCTAATTTGACAAAAAAGCCAAACACAAAATACAAATAGAAGGAATTAATTTCGATGATGTCAAAGCTAAAGCTAAAATTCTAAAGGGATTTCTTAATGATTGTGTAAATAGAGAAGGAATTGAATTGAAATTGAGAAAGCGGTGATAAGAACTCTTACTGGATTGCCTATCGCACCCGCAGAAACCTAATTAAAAAAGAACCCATCAAAGTTATGGATTTGTTAAAAGTGGATGAATACAAATATAAAAAAAGGATACACAAAAGAAGTGACTATCAGGGAAATTGAAGCAAAATCTATTCTGCGCAAACACAAAAAAATTGATTCCTGGTTTGTCTCGCGATACGGAATGAATCTCTATCGAGGTTGTATCCACAACTGCACATATTGTGACGGCAGGGCAGAAAAATACCAGGTACAGGGAGAATTTGGCAAAGAAGTTGCGGTGAAGATCAATGCAATAGAAATCCTGCAGCGGGAATTAGACCCCAGCACGAAAAGAAAACCTATGAAAAGAGGCTTCATCGGGATTGGCGGCGGCGTAGGCGACAGCTATCAACCAATTGAAAAAAAATATCAACTAACCCGAAAAACTCTGCAACTAATTTATGATTTTAATTTCCCGGTATTCGTGCTAACTAAATCCACGCTGGTTGAAAGAGATATTGATATTCTAAAAAAAATTAATGAACAGAATCGGGCAATTATAAGTTTTAGTTTTTCATCTGCTGAAGATAAAATAAGCTCAATTTTTGAGCCTGGCGTTCCTTCTCCAACTGAAAGGTTAAAAACGATCAAAAAACTAAAATCGCTGGGATTTGCTTGTGGCATATTTTTAATGCCTGTTATTCCCTTTATTACAGATAATCCAAAAATGATGGAAGATACAATCCGTAAAGCAAAGGATGCTGGTGTGGATTTTATTGTGTTTAGCGGCATGACATTAAAGGAAGGAAGGCAGAAGGACTATTTTTTTAGATCATTGAATAAATATTACCCTGATTTGGTCGTTGAATATCAAAACATTTATAAAGGAGGCAAATGGGGAGAAGCTACTCACGAGTATTACGGTTCAATAAATCAAACTTTTTACAGTATTATTAAAAAATATAAAATTCCGCCTCGTATTCCACTGAAGTTTTTTAAGGATATTCTTGATGAAAATGACCTAATAGTTGTTATCCTGGAACATATTGATTACATGTTAAAATTAATGGGTAGAACTTCGCCGTTTGGTTATGCGGCTTATTCAGTCTCGCAGTTAAAACAGCCGCTTTCCACAATGAGAGGAGAATTGCAAAAATTAAAAGGTGTTGGGAGAACGACAGAGCGGATTATATTGGAAATTTTGGAGACAAGGGGAACTGGATATTTGGAGAAATTATTTTAAAGGATGGATAAAAATAATAAATAGTGGCTCTTTAAAGATTATTAAAACATTTCCAATTGTTAAAAAAAACAGTTGCATTCTTTTTTTTTATCATGTATATTTTCTAAATTAAAATATTAACAATAAAGTAACAATTTGTAGGAGAAAACCGTGAGAAAAATTTTAATCGTTTCCTTATCTTTTTTATTCTTTTTGGTCCTGGGGTGTGGAGAACAATTTCCTAAAAAATTTAGTTTTTTGCCGGAAAAACCACAAGCAGATCAGAAAATTAAAATTAAATACAATCCAGAGGGCACTCATCTGGAGAAGGCAAAAGAAGTGGAGGCGTTGGCTTACCAATATTATGGCGCTAAAATGCCGGTCGCAACAGAAGTTGAATTGAAGAAAAAAGGCAAAGGCTGGGTTGGTTCTTTCATGGCGGACGATTCAACGCTATTAATTCTTATAAATTTTATAGCCGGAAAAGAATCGGATAATAACGAAAAAGCTGGATATCAAATTGTTATTTATGATGCTGATGGAAATTATTTGCCCGGCGGACAGGGAACAGTTGGATACGCCTATTATACTGGTGCTTATCCCGTTGGCATAAAACGCGATGTTAATCTTGCGAGAGAATACCTTGAAAAAGAATTCGAGCAGCATCCGGAACAAAAATCCAATTTTAAATCTATCTATTGGAACGTTCTCCTGCGTTCTGATAAAAAGAATGGAAAGACCAACATAAAAATTGAACTGGATAAAATTGCTGCTAAAAAATATTTATCTTTGGACGATGAAAAAACATTGGCAAACTGGTATTCAAGAGTCGATGAAAATCAAAAAGCAGAACAATATAAAAATGAAGTAGTAAAAGCTGAACCAAAAGGTGATTTTGCCCAAATGGATCAATTTAGAAGGTTTCGTACTGTGCAAGGATTAAATGAAAAAGTCAAATTTTTTGAACTGTATAAAAATGATTTTCCAGACAGCCGATACATTTCGTACATGGCATCAACTGTATTGAGGGGGTACACAAAAGCTAAACAATACGATGGAGCAGAAGCTTTTCTAAAAAAGGAAATTTCTAAACCTGATGCCAATCTTTACAATACAATAGCCTGGGACATGGTTGAAAATGAAACCAATCTTAAAACCGCTGTCAAACTTGCTGGAATAAGTGTAGAACTGGCGCGAAAGGAATTAGAAAACCCGTCTTCTGAAAAACCATCATATTTGACCGAAAAAGAATGGAAAGACAGGAATAAATATCCCCTGAGCAATGCTTTGGATACACAGGGTTTTGCTCTTTATAAATTGGGCGAAACAGAAAAAGCGGTACCACTTCTTAAAGAAGCCCTCGAAATAACTGAAAAGAATGACAATGAAGTTAATAAACATTTCGCAGAGGCTTTAGTCGCTGCCGATAAAAATAAAAAAGTTTATGAATTTACAAAAGAATTACTGAAAGAAGGAAAAAAATTTGCTGGAATTGGAGATATTTTTAAGAAAGCTTATGTGTCAGTCAAAGGCTCCGAAGATGGACTTGAAGAAACTCTCGTAAAAATTCAGGGAGACGGGATAAACAAATTGAAGGCAGAACTTGAAAAAGAAATGCTGGACAAACCCGCGCCGGATTTTTCATTGGAGGATCTGGATGGCAACACTGTTTCTCTGACGGGTTTAAAAGGAAAAATTGTGATTCTCGATTTTTGGGCAACCTGGTGCGGTCCCTGTATTAGAGCCTTTCCGGCAATGCAAAAAGCCATGTATAAATTTAAAGATAATGAAAACGTTAAATTTATTTTTATCAATACATGGGAGCGCGGCGAAGGTGTAAAAGAAAAAGTCGCTAAATTTATCAAAGAAAAAAATGTCTCTTTCCACGTGCTGTTCGATCTGAAAAACGAAGTCGTAACGGCTTATGGAGTTGAAGGCATTCCCACAAAATTTTTGGTGGATAAAAATGGCAAAATCAGATTCAAGAGCGTTGGTTTCAGCGGCGATGATGAGAAATTGGTTGAGGAGTTGAGTTTGATGGTGGAGATGGTGAAATAGTTGATAAATGCCACGCACTTTGAAAGTGCGTGGCATTTTTTTTACAGACCTATTAAACCTCCCGCAGGTTCAAAACCTGCGGGAGGTTTTTTTTATCAACAAATAAGATATTACTTGACAATTTAACACAAAATAGCTATTTTTCAAACAGACATTATTTAAAAAACGGAGGTTTTAGATGATAGAAAATGAGAACGACAATGTAAAACAGATCCTTATCCCCAAACCAATTCCTCCTGATGCACAAAACTGGCATGATTATTCACTGAAACTGCAACAGGAAGCGCCGGAACGAATCGAAGACGCTGCCAAATTCATTGCTACAATGATCTCCATTACTCTCTCCATCTTTTTTGCTTCACTTAAAAATTTTCAACAGTCTTTTGCTAATTTGAACTGGTTAATTTTTTCGCTTGTCTGCTGGCTGATTGCCCTGTTTTGCGCTTTTTTTGTTATCTTACCCACCAAGTATAAATTCGTTTCCAAATCTGCCGATGATATTAAACGAATGCAGCGTTCCATTGTTAACACCAAAAAAAATGTTTTAATGTTTACAATGTTACTCTACACTGTGCCTTTTATTATTTTACTTATTGCGTATCTCACTCACCAATAGATTGGAGCAAATATGGCAAAAAAATATAAAAAAAGAACCTTCTTGGTACATTGTATTAAAGACCCCTCTCATGAATTTGAAATTGAAGTTGAAGTTGAAGAAGGAACTGAACATACAATTACCACAAGGGAAGAATACTGCCCGTTTTGCGGAGAAATGATGCAGGTTGAAATAATGGGATTGCAAAAACCGGACAAAGACGTTTTACGAGGACTCGGTTTTAACGAGTAGGTCAAGTTGGCAACTTGACTTTCAATAAAAAAAAGAGGCACCATGATTAAAATCGACTTGAAAATTACCAAAAAGCAAGAATCCGATCTGAAAAATGATTTTAAAAAAATTATTGATTTTCTTGAGCGTAAAAAAGGCAGTTTGAGAAAAGACGTGTTTGACACCCTGGAACACAATATGACCAAATTGCTCACTGCTGATAAAGATTTCCGGGAAATTTTGGAACAGGTAAACGAGACGGGTGATTTTTTCAAAGTGAATTTATGCCACACTGATCCGGAAATCCTTAATCTGCCATGGGGAATGGTTAAGGATGCGAAATCCGGTAAAATGCTCGCTGAACTAGAACAGTTATTTTTAACAAAAGCATTAATCAAAGCACACCCTAAAGTGCAGCCGCCCTCCAGCGGGCCGTTAGAAATATTGGTCATGATCTCCTCACCAAAAGATTTACCATTTGAAAAACTGTTGAAATACGAAGAGGAAGAGCGCTTATTGCTGAAGGCGTTTGAACCACTATTTCAATCAGGCGCAGTGCAGGTTGATTTTACCGAAGACGGGTCCCTGAAAGCGCTGAAACGAAAAATCGACGCCAACAATTACCACATTCTGCATTTCAGCGGACACGGCGTATTTGAGAAGGGCAAAGGCGGATTTCTGCAATTGGAACATCCGCAATCTTTAAAAACAGAATTAGCTTCGGCAGAAGAATTCACGCACGCGCTGATTAAAGAAGATTTTACCATTCCGCTCGTTGTGCTCTCTTCCTGCCAGACAGCCCAGGCAGATGTGGAAAAAGGAATGGCTGGTGTGGCTGGGACCTTGCTGCAAAAGTCCATTCCGGCAGTGGTGGCAATGGGACTCTCCATCAGTGATAAATACGCCACTTCTTTTGCCGGACATTTTTACCAGCATATTGCCCAAAAAAAACCGCTCTACGATGCTTTTAAATTTGCCAAAGAAAAAATCAGGCAGGAAGAAGCTGATGAAATACAGAAAGCACATTTGAACCAGATGCCATTGCAGTGGCTTATCCCCAATTTTTTTCTAACAGAAGAATTTCAATTGGTGGATTGGCAGGTGCAGTTTAAGGAAATTAAACCGGAACAGTCCCCGGTAACTTTTGCCAATACCAGCATGGAAAAAGCCGGCATAAAAGCGGATGTATTTGTGGGCCGGCGCGAGAATCTCTCACAAATTTTACCGGTTGTTTGGGAAAAGAAGCCCATTCTACTCAAAGGTCAGGGCGGCATTGGTAAATCGACAATGGCAAGGAAACTGACGCAGCGACTGCTGGCAAACTACCCCGACATTATTCCCTTTATTTTTAATGAAGAAGGCAAGGAATTTTCGCTCGATCTTGTGCTTTACCAATTGAAAGATTTTTGTCTGAAAAAAGATAAGCGTGAATGGATTGCAGATTTGGAAAATTATGAAGGTTCGGTGAAACAAATTATCTATTTGCTGGAAAAACTTTCTCAAACCCGTTCCCTGTTACTTTTCTTTGACAATGTGGAAACATTCTAAAATATACAGAGCGGGGAATTTTCAGTAAACCATATTGCCACACTAAGAATAATAGAGTGGGCAGTGCGACAGACCGATATTTACACCATTGTTACCGGCAGATACCCGATAAAAGAATTAAATGGTGAAATTAAAACATTTGATCTCGGGGATATTGAATTAAACGACTTTATCCGCAAAGCCTATAACCTGGGACTGGAAAATTTAAGCCAGCAGCAATTGGAAACGTTGTATAAAATGCTGGGCGGTAACTTTCGTATGCTGGAATTTTTTCACCGGGCGTTTCACCGTAACTCAGCAAATGTAGGCAAAATTTTTAAAGACGCGGAACGATTCGAAAAAGAAGCAAAAAAAAGCACAGACCAGGCGCTGATGGAGATGGCAGAAAACCTGGTGTTTAAAACACTGTTGGAACAATTGGAAGATAAAGAAAAGGATGTACTGCCGGCTTTGTATTTTTACACATTGCCGGTTACGCGGCGGGCTTTTGACCTGCAAAAATTTCCGGCTGATTTTCCCGCGACTTTGTTACGGTTGCAGGATTTGACGTTGGCGCAAATTTATCTCGACCGCGAGACCGGACTTATTTATTATTTTATGCCACCATTAGTGAAAAGCTTGCTAAAGCATAATTTTGATCTGCCACCAATGATGCAGCAGTTCCACGAACAAGCGGGCAGGTACCACTTTTACATGTTCAAATCTGTTTTGCGCTGGAATTATAACGAATTGGAAGCTGCTTTCTGGCAATTTACGAAAGCAAATAATAAAAAAGAAGCAGATGAAATCGGAGACGATTTAGCTACCTTTTATTACGCCCGTTCATTTTATTTTGACTCATTAAATATCTGCCATGCGGTTTTTGATTTGTTGGGAGAAAAAACGCCCTTCTGGTGCGGCAATCGGATGGGTATGATTTTCTTGAGTGTTGGTCAATATGATCAGGCACTGCCCTTTTTTGAATCAGCACTGTCGGCATTGGAAAAATTGAATGATGCGGGTAAGGATGAATTGGAAGACAAAGGCACAACGCTGAACAATATCAGTCAGATATTTAAAGCCCGTGGCGATTACGACACCGCGCTGGGCTATTTAGAGCAGAGTTTGAAAATCAGTCAACAAATCGGCGATAAAAATACCGAAGGCACCACGCTGAACAATATCGGTCAGATTTATGATGCCAAAGGCGATTACGACACCGCGCTGGACTATTTAGAGCAGAGTTTGAAAATCAGTCAACAAATCGGCGATAAAAATACCGAAGGCACCACGCTGAACAATATCGGTCAGATTTATGATGCCAAAGGCGATTACGACACCGCGCTGCGCTATTTAGAGCAGAGTTTAAAAATCAGTCAACAAATCGGCGATAAAAGTGGCGAAGGCACCACGCTGAACAATATCAGTCAGATTTATGATGCCAAAGGCGATTACGACACCGCGCTGCGCTATTTAGAGCAGAGTTTAAAAATCAGTCAACAAATCGGCGATAAAAGTGGCGAAGGCACCACGTTAAGTAATATGGGCAGTTTAAATTATTCCAAAGGCGATTACGACACCGCGCTGGACTATCTCGAGCAGAGTTTAAAAATCCGTCAACAAATCGGCGATAAAAGTGGCGAAGGCACCACGCTGAACAATATCAGTCAGATTTATGATGCCAAAGGCGATTACGACACCGCGCTGGGCTATCTCGAGCAGAGTTTAAAAATCTTTCAAGAAGGTGGAAATAAAAGTGAAGAAGGCACCACGCTGAACAATATCAGTCAGATATTTAAAGCCCGTGGCGATTACGACAACGCGCTGCGCTATTTAGAGCAGAGTTTAAAAATCAGTCAACAAATCGGCGATATTGCCGGTGAGGCTGTAACGTGTTTTAATATGGCTAAAATTTTTGAAAGGGCGGGAGATATTCAAAGTGCGATCCAATTAGTTAGCAGAACAGTAAAAATTGATAGTATTACGAGTAATCCTGATCTGCAAAGTTCTCAGGCATATTTGGAAGCGTTGAGAAGAAAATTAAAGTAATATTTACGTGCCACGCACTTTTAAAGTGCGTGGCACGTTACTATTAGTCAAATTGGCAATTTGACCTACTTCAATCCCACAATAAACCACTTCTGAAAAAAAAGATGAAATATAACAGGAGTAATTAAAACGAGTTCGTCACCATTCCTTATGTCTTGATCTTTATCCATAAGTTCTGGATATTTAAAAATACTACTACCCAAATCACAAAAATCTAATTGCAAATAAATTCCAACAGATTAAAACAACCCAACCTGGACAAGCCAGAACCAAAAAGAAATGAATAGAACGCGGATTACATAAATTTTCACGGATTTTTAAATCTGTGTAAATCCGCGTCATCAGTGTTATCCGCGTTCTATTAAATTTTTGTTCATTGTGCAAGAAATGTATTGTTCATTTAGGTACTATTTCCCCTATTACCTTTATTACCCAATTAACTAATCACCTCAACCTACCGGCTTCATCTCCTTCAACTCACTCAATCTCTGCACAATCGGCGGATGCGAATAATAGAACTTCGCAAAAAACGGATGTGGATGGAGATTGGATAAATTGTCTTTGGAGAGTTTGATCAACGAACTGATCAAACCATCTGGTTTTCCTGTTAAATTTACTGCCACCTGGTCAGCCTGGCGTTCATGTTTTCGGGAAAAATAACTGGATAATGGTGTAAACGGAAAAGAAATGATGCTGCCGATAAAACCTAATATTATTAATTTGGTGAAAAAAGTAGCGGGTTCGATTTTGAAAATTTGCGTTAACCAATCGGTTTGTAAAATACGAAATGAAATATAAATACTAATAAATCCCATTAGTTCAGAAACAATAATTTTTTTCAAAATATGTTTCTTTTTCCAATGACCGGCTTCGTGGGCTAACACTGCTAAAATTTCATCTTCATCCATTTTCTCTAACAATGTATCGTAAAGGATAATCCGCTTTACTTTACCAATGCCAGTAAAATAGGCGTTGCTGTGTTTGCTTCTTTTTGAAGCGTCCATTTGAAAAACCCGGCTGACTCGAATACCAATTTTTTCGAACATTTTCCTGATTTTTTCTTCTAACTCTTTATACTCTTCCGCAATTGGAGTAAATTTATTAAATAGCGGTTCAATGACGTAGGGTGAAATGTACATCAAAAATAGACTAAAAACAAGGAAGAATGCCCACAACCAGATCCACCAGTAATTGGGACTGGCTTTAATCAACCAGAAACCGATACCACCCATGATTCCCATCAGAACAATTGAAATGAGCATCGATTTAATAAAGTCGGTAATCCAGATTTTTGCTGTGGTAGTATTAAATCCGTATTTGTTCTCAATTTTAAAAGTGCTGTACAGGTCAAACGGAATGTCGAGGATTGTTGATGCTAAACTGAGAAATAGAAAGAATAAAATGCCTGTTAAAATAAAGGATAATTGCAGGGAAGCAATCCAGCCGTTGTACATTGCCAGCAACCCGCCGAATAAAAAAACAACAAGTAAAATATTATCAAAAATTGATTCAAAATAACCGAACCGGCTGTGTTCGAAAGTGTAGTCACTGGTTTTCTTTAACAATTCACCATCGATGTGTCCTTCAAACGGTTCCGGGATTTTGTGTCCATATTTTTTTAAATAGCTGATGTTGAGAAATTTCATCCAATAGCCGAATAGAACGATTAAGAGATATAAAACTAAAATAATTATCATCCAGATTGTCATATCTTTTTACTCCTGCTAGTGTGCATTTACAAACCAGATTTCTATTATAAACCTGGTTTGTTATTTTTTTGCTACATGAATAGCGACAGTACCAAACATAATTGGTTTAAAGCAAACATTTTTCCAGCCTGCAGAAAAAATTACTTCAGTTAATTCATCAGCCGAATAGAAATTTTCTATTGATAAAGGTAAATAGGAATAGGCATCCGCATGAGACGTAAACCAACGCCCTAAAAGAGGAATGATTCGCCTGAAGTAAATTGAGAAAATAGGTTTTAAAACAGATTTTTTTTGCTTCATCATTTCCAGTGAAACAACCTTGCCGCCGGGTTTAGTAATCCGGCGTAATTCCGAAAATAATTTTTTAACATCAACTACGTTTCGTAAAGAGAAACCTGTGAAAGCACCATTAAATGACTCATTTTTAAATGGAAGTTGAAGTCCGTTCCCTGCAATCCAATCAACTGGAAAAAAACCATTTCTTTTTTCAATTTTTGCCTGTGCTTGTAACAGCAAAGGTTTACAAAAATCTAAGCCGACAATTTTTATTCCCGGATTAACCTTCAGCGCAGCAAGCGTCATATCCCCTGTTCCTGCTGCGACATCCAATAACAACGATTCACTGGAAAAACTTGCCAGCCGAATCGCCTTTCTTCTCCAGCGCATATCCTGTCCCAGCGACATCACTCTGTTCATAAAATCGTAATTATCGTTAATGGAAGAAAATAAATTTGTGACGTAATTTTCTTTCTGACGTGGGGTGTTGAATCTTTGTTTTAGTGGTTTCACTTTTGGCATCTTATTGTTTTGTAGTAAGTTAAATTAGCCACAGAGCCTCGGAGTCACAGAGTTTTTTATAAAATAATTCGTTGGACACCTTGTTTTAGAAGTGGAGCATTAAAATTTATTAATAAACCTAATTTGTTAGTAACTATTCGGGTATCACAACAAGAATAGGCAAAATAATTATGGGCAACCTGTCCGCCTTCTTTTTGGCGGAAACCATTTCAAAAACTATCATTTGAGCATTGTTTTTAAATACTACTTCAATTGACTATTGAAACGAATTTGTTCATTTCTTCTAGTAAAAATCAATAGTTTTGTCCTAAATAGTCTTACCTTTCTATTTGAACCTGAAAAGTTACATTTTTTATTTATTAAGTAAAGATAAGACAATAATTGATCTGAAAATACCAAATCAGTTCTATCTACTGCTTTTAATTTTAATATTTTTTCTCCGTGACTCTGTGTCTCTGTGGCAAATTACATTTTTTTGATCTTCTCAATAATGCTTGTTGTAGAGATCCCTTCAACCTCGGGCAAAAGTACTATCTCGCCTCCGTAACTTTCAACAACACGACGCTCATCTTGATCAATTGTATCAATGGTGTAATCGCCGCCTTTAATGTAATAATCAGGTTTAATTTTTTCTATTAACTTTATGGGAGTTTTGTCCTTAAAAATGATTATATAATCTACACATGTTAGTGCATTAAGAACCTGCGTCCGAAACATTTCGTTACAAATTGGTCGCATATCGCCTTTGTATCTTTTAACAGATTGATCGTTATTTAGACCAACAACGAGCACGCCATAATTTTTAGCTCTTTCCAAATAATCTACATGTCCGGCATGCATAAAATCAAAACAACCGTTGGTCCATGCGATTTTTTTTCCGGCTTTTTTGAATTCATTTCTAATTTGAAGAAATTTATCCAGAGAAATTAATTTTTTCATTTGTAAAATATTCCAATTTTTTACATAAAGAAATCAGTGCTTCGCGGATTTTTATTTTATCCTGAATCCATTACTTTCTTTCCTGAAAATAGTGAGCTTCCACCAAAGAACAGAGTGTATGATAAATGAGTTGGTGCTGTTCTTGAACGCGGTTGGTAGCAGATGCAGGAGCTTTTATTGCAATATCAACCATGGGGCTAAGCTGTCCGCCGTCTTCCCCGGTCAAACCAATCGTCAGCATTCCTTTTACTTTTGCAACTGAAACAGCATAAGCCACATTGAGAGCCATACCGCTGGTGCTAATTCCCAACAAAACATCATTTTCTTTTCCCAACGCAAAAAGTTCCTGGGCATAAGCTATATTCGGCAAATAAATATCGTTTTCCACAGCAGATTTTAACGAGTGATTCAAACCCAGGACAATCACCGGGAAACCATATTCCAATGCGCGGAATAATTGATCGCCAAATGGTACATTTTTAAATTTTTTTTGGTCCACTGAATTTAGCTGTCTTTTTCGCTCATACGATTTCAACATTTCCCCGGAAATATGCAAACAATCAGCAAAACTTCCGCCATTGCCACAAAGAAACAATCTTCCTTCATTATCGAAACAGTTTACAATTGCCATGTACGAACGAATTAATTGGTTCACTAGCGGCTCTAAATTGGGATGACGTTCCATAAAATCAATAACAATTTGAACTATATCGGGATGATTTTTGATAAATTGACGCACATCTTCAGGAAAATTTTGAGTAGTTTCATTTGTCATTTTTTTTGCTCGCTTGTTTAATTTAAGCTATTCAATGTCAATCATAAAGGCTAAACTATTCAGGGCAAAACAATTCTTCTCAAAAAAAAGGAAGACAGGTTGCCCAGAATCGTTTTGTCGAAATTATTACATTTAATTTTATTTAGTGTTTGATCGAAAACCCCATAATTGCAGATAAAATAATAATTAAGTTGCTCCCATTTCAGATGAAAAAGTTTATTTTTTTCAATATTTCTCTTGGAAAATTCAGAAAAAATCCTTA
>Ga0075123_10000173_pt1 | contig 32614 bp, 39 predicted proteins | sample AntAceMetag02UKX_FD_69808 | JGI IMG/M metagenome (GOLD analysis project Ga0075123, IMG submission 69808) | Saline lake microbial communities from Ace Lake, Antarctica - Antarctic Ace Lake Metagenome 02UKX | ecosystem: Environmental > Aquatic > Non-marine Saline and Alkaline > Saline | place... | reverse complement strand
ATTGGGTAGCTGGCAAAAGATATTTGAATATGAAAACGGAAATGGAGAACGAAAACGAATCCGCTAATTCAGGCAAAAAAAGAATTTACAGAAAAAATGTTGCTTAATCAATACATTCGACTCCAGGAAAATGAATAAAAGTTATAGAACGGCAAGTACATATGGATAACCAAGACTTAAAACCTATCCATCCTGAGGAACATCTGCTGACACCAAATCAGGCTGCCATCTATTTGAAGGTCACTGCCGAACAAATACGCAGCCTGATACGCAAAGGTCAACTATCTGCTGTCAATGTCGGAACTGGCACAAAACGGCCACTTTACCGTATTACTCGACAGGCATTAAATGATTTCCTATGCCAAAGACAGCAACCTCGTTTAACAAAACAAGGTAAAAAATTCAGACAAGATCCTCCCGTTCCCGATTTCTTTCCACATCTGAAATAAAATTGCGAGAAATGAAATATAACATGAAACAATCCGCTCAAGAGAAACCAGAACGATTAACTGTGAGCCTGAAAACGCTTTCTAATATGCTTGATGCCCATAGGTCTTCTGTTCGAAGATGGCTTCATGAGGCAGGGATAAAACCGATTGCAATTGGCCATGGCCGAAATGGGGCTATTCGCTATCGTTGGCAAGATATCAATATGTGGCTGGAAACACTCAAATATGTGGAATAGTTATGCTGAATCATCGAAACGTACAAGCCGTAATTTAGGTCTCGCGGTACTATTTCCCTTCAATTCAGAAAGGATTTCCTTCAACATCTTTTCGGTTTTATCATTCTCTGTTTTTCCAACTTCATTCGCTGAGAACTCAACAACCTCCGTCATTTCCTCAGGAATAAGCGCCGCATAATGTCTTCGGCAAATATCCGGAGAATTACCCATCAGTTTAGAAATTTTATAAAGCGATTCCCCCTTCTGTGCCAAATGACTACCAAAAGTATGCCGGAAATGCAAACATGACCAATCTAAACCATTAGCTTTGTTTATTTTCCTCAAGTCCTGGGAAAAATTGTCAGGGTCCCATCTTTTCCCCGTTGGTGATGGGAACAGCCATATACACTTTGATGGTGGCTTGTAGTCATTCAACATTTCATAAAGAGCATTGCTTATTGGCACAACACGGTTCCTCTTAGTTTTCGGCTGCCAATATTCGTCATTTATGGTTTTGGCCTGTATCCGAATTAATCGCATGGCTAAATCAACATCTTCATGGGTTAGCCACAAAGCTTCTTCCCGGCGAAGTCCTGCGTAGATATACATAGCAGCCATGGCATAAATAACTGGATGCTCTCTCAGAGTTTCCAGTTGTTCCACAATATCTTCAAATCTAAGAAATCTTATCTGAGGTGCAGGTTCTCGTTTTCGTTCAACAACTGTGATAGGATTGGGATATAGCCGATCACGGCTACGAAAACCGTAGTGCTCAATAGCATAAGCAAACAATTTATGAAGTGTTTGGCGCATCAAGTTAACAGTTTTGGGTGACCATCCATCCTCTTGTATTCGAATTGCGAGAAATCGGTTTATAACTTGGGGCGTAATATCCTCCAATAATTCGGCCTTGACATGTTGGCCTGCATATTTGTCGAAGCCAATCTTTTTACTTTTCATACCTAAATTAACGCCGGCAATACCAGGTTTAAGCAAATCGCATACTGGCCCAAAGAAGATTCGCAAACGGCTGAAATCATTTTTGAAAGATTTGAATGTACGTGTAGCTTTCAATTCTTTGCAGAATGCCTCTAAAATCACAGGCAGTAGTAACTTGCTGGACACCTTAAGATCGCCAAGAGCTAGCTCGTACTCAAGCTTTTTGAGTTTACTCTTAGCAATCCGCTCGTTAGTCGTTTTGAGAGACTTTTTGATTTGCTTGTTGGTTATGTAATAACTAACCCAAAACTGTTTTCCTCGTTTATACATACTCGCCATGACAGCTTTCCTTTCACGGCCTCATTAAGCCGTACTCTGAGTATATCAGAAACTGTCTCTGGGGTGATTTCGTCGTAATGACAAGTGAGTGATGCAAACAACAGGTACATTTTAGGTACAGTCCACTAATAAACAACAAAAGCAGCTGAAACTAAGTCGTTGCAGCTGCTAGAGTTATGTAATAGCGGGGGCAGGATTCGAACCTGCGACCTCCGGGTTATGGGCCCGACGAGCTACCAGACTGCTCTACCCCGCGGTCATTAGCTAATAAAATAACATCAAATCTACAAACAGTCAATAATACAAAAATAAATTATAAATGTTCGCGAATGTCTTCGGCGATTTTTCCTATCCTGCCCTGTTCGTATTCGTACGCGGGCCAGCGGTCGAATACACCATCACCGGTATTTCTCGGTACTATATGAAAGTGAAAATGCTCAACGAGCTGGCCGGCGGCCCTTCCGTTATTGCACAATACATTGTAGCCGTCTGAATTCATTGCCGCCAGTACGGCCTTGGCGACTATGCCGATACGCGAAGCAACCTCGCCCAAAAGCTCGGCAGGACAATCATGTAATTTTTCAAAGTGCTGTTTCGGAATCACCAAAGTATGACCGTCACTTATGGGGCCGATATCCAAAAAGGCAAGGACGACGTCATCTTCGTAAATCTTATTGACCGGAATCACGCCGGCAACCATTTTGCAAAACACGCAATCGTTCTGGTTCATTGTGCCAGATCCCCGGGTACAACCGCCCTACTGTTCTTTCTCCTGCTCCTGCTCTTTTTCCTGCTCGGATGCGTCTTGCTCTTGCTGATCGGTTTGAATTTCAACGGGTTCTTGCGTTTTCGGTTTGGCCGACCTCTCTTTTTTAGGAGCGGCCTTTTTTCGCTTCTGCGGCACGGCTTCATCAGGTCCTATTAACTGCAGCAGAACCAATTGACCATTATCACCCAATCTTCTCATAGACAGGCGGATAATTCTCGTGTAACCGCCCGGCCTGTCCAGGTATCGAGGACCGAGTTCGCTGAACAATCTTCCGACCACCGTACCCTTCTTTACGGGCTTGCCATCCTCATGAGTTACGATGTCGCGGTTTCCGAGCATTGCGATTGCCCGACGCCTTGCGGCTAAGGTGCCCTTTTTGGACAGAGTAATTAATTTCTCTGCGAAAGGTTTTACTTCTTTGGCCTTTTCGATTGTCGTGGAAATTGTTTCATGCTCGAAAAGCGAAGCGACCATATTTCGTCGCATCGCCAGGCGATGCTCACTTGTTCGACTTAACCGACGCCCTGCTACTCTATGACGCATATTATCAAATCTCTCATATCCGGCACTTACGTGCGCAATTGTTACTAAACCAAACTTTCAACACTTTTTTCAGATGGTCATTCCCAAAGACAAGCCCATATCGGCGAGCTTTCTTTTTATTTCCCTCAAACTGGTCTTTCCGAAACTTCGCACTTTCAGCAATTCGGCGTCCTCCATTACGACCAATTGTCCGACAGTATCGATCTTGACAGATTCGAGGCAATTTGCCGCTCTTACGGACAGTTCCAACTCCTGGATCGGGGTCTTGAGTTTCTCCGCCAATTCTTCATCGATTACTTCTTCGACGACCTCATCTTCGACGGCAATCTGTTCGGCAACAGTTTGTTCACCGATCTCGAAGTACTGTACGAACGGGTTGATATGCTTTCGCAATATTTTCGCAGCTTCGACGAGCGCCATTTCGGGGTTGATTGTTCCATTTGTCCAGATTTCGATAATCAACCTGTCGTAGTTGGTTTTCTGACCAACTCTTGTGTCCTCGGTTGTGTAACGAACTCTGGTCACAGGCGAATATACCGCATCGACGAAAATGATGCCGACTTCCTGTTCGAACCTGTCCATGGCGGCAATCCTTTCAGAGGCGGGCACATATCCTCTGCCGTTTTCGACGACCATTTCCATCTCGAACTTTACATTTTGGGTCAAAGTGGCAAGTACGACATCCTTATTTACCACTTCGATAGCCGGGTCCGCCACTATATCCGCAGCTGTAACAACTCCGGCTTTGCTTGCGGAAACCTTCATCATTTTTGGTTCGTCCCCCTGTAGCTTGACGATGAGGTTCTTAACGTTCAAGACTATATCGGTAACATCCTCTGTGACGCCCTCAATCGAGGTAAATTCATGGCTGACACCAGCGGCTTTGAGAGAAGTTACGGCACTTCCTTCGAGAGAAGAGAGCAATACACGCCTGAGACTGTTACCGATGGTGGTGCCGAAACCACGCTCGAAAGGCTCGACATAAAACCGGCCGTACATATCGCTCGATAATCTCGTGTCTCTTTCAACACGAGTGGGCAACTCCAAACCACGCCATTGAACTCGCATAAATGCCTCCTGTATATAACTCTTTTCGCCGTTCCCGTTCAAAGAACAGCCTTGTTTTCACCAAGATACTCTATTTCAATTATCTCGAACAAAACTCCACAACCAACTGCTCTTCAACCGGGATCTGTATATCATCTCGGCTGGGCAGTGCGACGATGGTTGCTTCAGGTGTTTGCCGATTCAACTGGAGCCAGCTCTGTGCGGTAAAATTGGGATTGCTTTCGAGCTGCTGCTTTATTCTTTTGAGACTTTTATCGGAAGCCTTTAGGGCCATCCTGTCTCCCACTTTGACGGTGTAATCGGCTATGTCGACTTTCCTGCCGTTTACATGTATATGACCATGCGAAACCAACTGCCTTGCAGACTTTCTCGAAGGTGCGAAATTCAATTTGTAGACAACATTGTCGAGCCGCCTTTCCAGTAACTGGAGCAGAATCTCTCCGGTATTGCCCTTCATACGTTCGGCCTTGTGAAAATACCGCATGAACTGGCGCTCGAGAAGTCCATAATATCTTTTGACTTTCTGCTTTTCGCGGAGCCGCACGCCGTATTCGCTTGCCCTGCCTCGTCGCCAACCATGCATACCAGGCGCCAGGTTTCGCTGTTTCTTTTCGACCGGACATTTGGCGGTCTCACACCTGATGCCCTTGAGCATCAGCTTCATTCCCTCGCGCCGGCAATGCTTACAAGATGAAGCAAGATAACGTCCCATGTTTTAGTCTATCTCCAAAAATTGTTCATGCCCGCCCCACTGCATTTTTTTTTTGGGCAGGCGTTTCTTTTTACACACGTCTTCTCTTGGGCGGTCGGCAGCCATTATGCGGCAACGATGTAACATCTTCAATCGAAGCAATCCTCAAGCCAGCCTGCTGCAGAGCAGAAATGGCGGATTCACGACCTGAGCCGGGCCCTTTTACCCTGATTTCAACCTCCCTGACACCCATCCGCTTGGCAGCATTTGCACAACGTTGGGCAGCCTGCTGAGCGGCAAAGGGGGTGCTCTTTCGCGAGCCTTTGAAACCGACACAGCCTGACGAACCGGAGCAAATCGTATCGCCATTGACATCTGTGATGGTAATCAGCGTATTGTTAAACGTTGCTTTGATATGCACAACCGCCTTGACGACATTTCTTCTGATTTTCTTTTTTCCACTCTTTGCCATTCTTACATTAATCCTTGAAATAATACTACAATTCGAGCTTGCTCGAAATCAATCTTCTTCTTAGCGTTTTTCTTTCACGCCCTTCTTTCCTGCTACAGTTTTTCTCGGCCCTTTTCTTGTTCTCGCATTGCTCTGAGTACACTGGCCGTGAACGGGCAGTCCCCTTCTATGGCGAATGCCTTTGTAACAGGCTATGTCTCGCAGCCTGGCGATATTCTGAGTAACCTGCCTGCGAAGCTGGCCTCCCACGATATAATTGCGGTCTATAATCTGAGTTATTCGACTCAGTTCGTCTTCGGTCAACTTGCTGGCTTTTACGGTTTTTTCGATTCTTGCTTCTTTCAAGATCTGCTCAGAAATATGTTTGCCTACTCCAAAGATGTAGGTCAACGAAATCCAGATGGATTTGTCATTAGGAATATCCACACCAACTAAACGCGGCATACCAGCTCCTTTATTCCAAGGTAAAAGTTACAAAACAAGAAAATTTTTCCTATCGTTTTTTCAGCCATTAGCCTCAGCCCTGGCGTTGTTTGTGTCGTGGATTCGTGCAAATCACCCGCACAACGCCGCGACGGCGAACAATCTTACAATTCTCACAAATACGTTTTACAGAAGCTCTAACTTTCATTTTTTTTCAACCAATTCTCTATTTAGCTTCTCATCTCATATACACAAACTACGGTTAATGCCGCAGCACTATTCTACCCCTGTTCAAATCATACGGGGACATTTCCACCGTAACGGTATCGCCGGGCAGTATACGAATATAATGCATCCGCATCTTTCCGGAGACATGCGCCACGATTTTGTGACCGTTTTCGAGTTCAACTCTGAATACAGCATTCGGCAGAGCCTCAATCACAGTGGCGTCTAATCTTATTCCTTCCTTTTTTGCCATACAATCTATCAGATTCCATTTTTCACATTGCCGTGTAAAACAAGCAGCTTTCTTTTTTTGCCGCCGTTGCAAAACGGCTTAATTTTTTATAGTAAGCACTTCACAACCATTTCCTGTTATCGCAATAGTATGCTCAAAATGAGCTGAGCATTTACCATCCCGGGTAACTACTGTCCATCCGTTCCTCAGGGTCTTGACGTTATAACCGCCTGCGTTAATCATCGGCTCGACCGCAAGGATCATGCCTTCGGCCAAGATAATATCGTTAGCGAGTAAATCATCACTGACAAAATTAGGCACTCTCGGCTCTTCGTGCATTTTTTTACCGATGCCATGTCCGACAAAATCTCTGACTACTGAAAAGCCAGCCGACTCTGCATACTTCTGCATATCACCGGCGACACTGCTCCATTTGACCGACGGCGCCGATTTTGCTATTGCAATTTCGAGCACATGCTTTGTTACGTCCATAAGACGGCGTTTTGCCTCAGGAATATCACCGACAGCAATCGTAACAGCGGCATCTCCACAATAGCCGTTCAGTCTGACGCCAAAATCAATGCTGACAACATCGCCGTCCACAAGCTTCTGACTCTTCGACGGAATACCGTGAACGACCTGCTCATTTACAGATGCACAAATGCACGCTGGAAACGGCTTTCTGGCATACGGGCTTCGCACACCCTTAAACAGAGTCTTCGCTCCGGCGTCAATGGCCATTTGCGCGGCAACGCTATCAAGCTCGGCGGTAGTTATCCCCGGCTCGACAATCTCTTCTAATTTTGAAAGAACATCGGCTACAACAGCGCCAGCTTCACGAATTAACTCAATCTCCCTTCGGCTGCGAAGCGTTATAGCCATCTAACTCGTATCTCGTAATCCATAATTCACTTCACACCTCAACAAGGGCGGCCAGTTTTTCAAACACTAAAGCGGTCACCTTGTCGGCATCTCCATTGGCGTCAATATCATAAACCGTACTGCTGTCTTTATAATAATCAACCACCGGCTCGGTCAACTCATGATAGGTCTTGAGCCGGTTAGCCACAACTTCCGGGCAATCGTCCGGGCGTTGAACAAGCTCGCCGCCGTCGTTATCGCATATCCCCTCCGTTTTCGGCTTAAGGTTATCAACGTGATAAACGGCCCCGCACTTGGGACAGCTCCTTCTGCCGGTCATTCGCTGCTGCACTACTTCATCATTTATCTTAAGATTCAACACAATATCTATTTTATTGCCCGCCGAAGCCATTGCTTTGTCAAGCTCTTCGGCCTGATTTACGGTTCTTGGGAAACCATCGAGTACAAATCCCGTTCCCGGCGCCTTGCTTACCGCCTTGGCCATCATCTCAACTATAATTTCGTCGGGCACAAGCCGGCCGGAATCCATATAGCCCTGAGCCTCTTTTCCCAGTTCGGTGTTTGCCGCCCTTTCCTGTCTGAGGATATCCCCGCTGGACAGATGCAGCAAGCCGTATTTTCCAACGACGCGTTTGCACTGCGTTCCTTTTCCTGCACCGGGAGCACCCAAGAGAACTATTCTCATCCTTGTGCTCCTTTAATTCTACCTGTTTCACTGAAGCCGTCGTAGCTTCGCATTAACAGGTTGGCCTCGATTTTCTGTACGAGGTCAAGCGAGACAGAAACAACGATCAGTAAGCCAGTTCCGCCAAGGAAGGTTGCCACAAGCCAGTCGATACCGAGGAATACCGATATGACGGTCGGCACGACTGCAATTAAGGCGAGGAACGAAGCACCGAAATAAGTGATTCTCGCCATGACGGTTTCGAGATACTCTGCGGTTCTTCGCCCAGGGCGCAGGCCCGGGATGAAGCTGCCGCTATCGCGCAGGTTCTTGGCCAATTCCTTCGGCTGAAACTGCACCGTAGTCCAGAAATAAGCGAACGCGAAAATCAACAACATGTACAGGACATTGTACGTGTAAGCACGCGGCATCAACGCGGCGTTCATACTGTCGAGGATCGATGAATCGAAGGCTTTTGCCAGCCAGCCGACTATAATTGGCGGGAACATCATAAAAGCCGAGGCGAAAATAATCGGCATAACGCCGCCGTGATTTACTCGCAACGGCAGATAATGCCTCTGTCCGCCGTACATTCTGCGTCCTCGCATCTGTTTTGCCTGCTGAATGGGTATGCGGCGTTGTCCCTGCGTAATAAGTATTGCACCTGCGACAACACAGACAAAAGCGCCAATGAGGAACAGGATTTGTGCAGGTCCTACCGACCCGGTCGGCCTGCCGATCCTCAAGTCCACGCTCTCTCTTAGCCTGTCGATTGCCCACGGCATTCTGGAGACAATGCCGGCCATAATGATAAGACTAATACCGTTGCCTATGCCGTATTCATCTATCTGCTCTCCGAGCCACATTAGAAAGACGGTTCCGGCGGTCATCCCGACAACACCCATTATCATCGCCCTGGTTTCCATGCCGGCATAAGTATAGCCCTGAAAGCCAAAGACCCTAAGAAACATAACCGACTGAATAATACATATCAGAACGGTCAAATAGCGTGTATACTCCTGTATCTTCTTGTGGCCCGTCTGCCCTTCCTGCCGCAGCTTCTTCAAGGCGGGCAATACCTCGCCGAGCAGCATAAGAATAATCGAAGCTGTGATGTAAGGCATGATTCCCAGTCCGAACAAACTGCTTTTCGACATGATGCCGCCGGTGAACATCTGCATCATCTCTTTAGCCCTGTTGAAGGGATTGTTTTCATCGGTGGTCTTGGTGGTTTCGGCAATCTTTCTGTGGTCGAAGCCGGGATTCGGAATATGAAAACCTATTCTGTAGATCATCAGCAGCGCAACGGTAAAGAGAATCTTGTTACGCAACTCCGGAATTCTGAAAATATTACCTACTGTTCCAAGCATTTTTGTCTCAGCCTATAAGCTCTCTTATCTTAATTCGTCTAAAACAATTACCCTACAACCTTTGCCGTCCCGCCGGAAGCAACAATTTTCTGCTCGGCGGTTTTACTGAACTTATGAGCGTTTACGTCCAGTTTTTTTGTCAGCTCACCATCGCCGAGAATTTTGACCTTACTTTTGCAACTGTCGACGAGTCCGGCATCGGACAACTGCTCCACACTAACGGTCGAGCCGTCGTCAAATCTTTCCAATTGCAGCACATTCACAACTTCATAGTGCGTTGCAAACTTAAAATTACTGAAGCCTCGTTTTGGTATTCGCCTGAACAACGGCATCTGTCCGCCTTCGAAGAGCGATACAGCCGACGAACCGGCCCTGCTGCCGCTTCCTTTGTGTCCTCGGCCGCAGGTCTTGCCGCTGCCGCTGCCACTGCCCCGACCAACACGCTTGCGGGACTTATACTTACCGGCAACTGAAGTTATCTCGTGGTTCAACATCTCAATCATCACCGCCTTTTCAGAGGTTCAACTTCAACGCCGCGAAGAGCTTCGGTCATCTCTTTGCTGCGTAATTTCAACAAACCATCGAGGGTGGCCTTGACAACATTCTTCGCTGACATACTTCCGAACACTTTAGTAAGTACGTTTTGGACACCTGCGAATTCCAACACTGCACGGGCGCTGGAGCCTGCAATAACGCCCGTACCAGGACTTGCCGGTACAAGAGCGATCTTTGTGGCTCTATATCTTCCCGTAACCTGATGCGGAATTGTTCCTTCCAGCAACGGTATTTTGTTGAGCGATTTCCTTGCGTCCTTAATTCCTTTTTCGACGGCGAGTGGCACTTCATTAGCTTTTCCGTAGCCAACTCCCACCGTTCCCGCACGGTCGCCAAGCACAACCAAGGCTGCGAAGCTAAACCTTCGCCCACCCTTTACGACCTTGGCGCATCTAAATACTTTGACGACCGTATCTTCAAGCGGCCTTTCTTCCTGATCAACTGCCATAACAGGTTCTACTGCCAATTGTCTTCTCCAGACTTCGGTCAATTTCTAAAAGAATAGTCCATTTTTTCGCGCCGCATCGGCAAGAGCTTTCACTCTGCCGTGAAACTTGTATCGGTTCCTGTCGAAGCAGACGCACTTGATTCCTACCTGCATCGCCTGTTTTGCCACAGCTTCGCCGATGGCCTCGGCGGCTTTTTTATCACCGCCGTGGGGTACGGCGTCACGTAAGCTCTTGGATCTTGTGCTGGCCGAAACAAGCGTGGCACCGGCCACATCGTCTATTATTTGTGCGTAAATATGTCTATTCGAGCGAAATATTGCCAACCGGGGTCTATCCGGCGTGCCAAAGACCTTCTTTCGCACATGATACTTACGCCTGATCGCTGCTTTTTTTATCTTTTCTATCTGCATACGAAATCTAATCCCAATTATGCCGTCCCGGAGGCAAAAGCCTTTCCGACTTTTCTTCTGACCTGCTCATCGGCGTAGCGGATGCCTTTTCCTTTATATGGTTCGGGCGGTCTGACTTTTCTTATTTCGGCGGCGAACTGCCCGAGTACGCATTTGTCAGCCGAGGAAAGGGCAAACCGAGCCGGAACATCGTTGCCCCTGGTGGCGGGAGTCTCGATCGTCACTTTTACAACCTTTGGTATGGGCAATTCGACCGGATGACAGAAGCCAATCTGCAGAACGACCTTTCCGCTCTGCTCTTTTATATTATAGCCCGTGCCGAATATCTGCATCTTCCTCTCGAAACCCTTGCTCACACCGGTGACCATATTCGCAAGCAATGCCCGCATTGTGCCGTGCAACTGCTTGTTCTGGCGAACCTCCGGGCGATCGTTTTCAACGAGTATCTTTCCCGCAGCACTATCGACTTTAACCTTAATCAACGGGTGACAATCGAGTTCCAGGGTTCCATTCGCCCCTGACACCTTAATGTGCAGACCTTTCTGCTCGATGTTGACGCCTGCCGGAATATCAATCGGTTTTTTTCCAATACGACTCATTTAGCTCACCGTACAAAGTATCTCGCCGCTCACGTTGGCTTCGCGGCACTTCCTGTCACTCATTACACCTTTACTTGTCGAGACAATCGCTATACCGAGCCCCCCTAAAACATGCGGCAGCTCTTCAACCGAGCAATAAATTCTTCGGCCCGGTTTGCTTGTTCTGACTATTTCATCGATAACAGACCGCCCACCCTGGTCATACTTAAGAGTAATCCTCAACAGGCCCTGCTTAGTATCGTCGATTCGGTCAAAATCCTCAATGTAGCCTTCGCTCTTCAATACATTCGCTACACCTTCACATATTTTCGATGCCCTGATACTGACCTGCGTCTTGTTCACGCGCGCGCCATTTCGAATTCTCGTCAGCATATCAGCGATTGGGTCACTCAAACTCATAAACGTGCTCCTGCTTACCTTTCAATCTGCGCCTGCAATTGCGAAGCGCCTTACCAACTGGCTTTTTTCACTCCCGGTACTTTTCCTTCGTTTGCCAAAGTTCTAAAGCAAATTCTGCAAACCTTGAACTTGCGATAAACAGCTTTAGACCTTCCACAAAGCTGGCAGCGTCTATACTGCCTGACACGAAACTTTTGTTTTTCTTCTGCCTTGATTTCCAGTGCTTTTGTCGACATTCACACGCTCCAACAATAATCGCCGCCGCTTAAGCGACAGTATGTAAACCTCACTGATTTTCAGCCTCTATTTTTTTGAACGGCATACCAAAAAGCGTCAACATCGCCCTGGCCTCGTCGTCGGTCCTGGCGGTCGTAACAAATGTAATGTTCATTCCCTGCTGAACATCGATCTGCGCGGGGTTGATTTCAGGGAAGACAGCCTGCTCGCTGAGCCCCATCGAGTAATTTCCCCTGCCGTCAAAACTTTTCGGGTTCAGGCCGCGAAAGTCTCTTACTCGCGGGATTGTGAGATTGATGAGCCTGTCCATAAACTCATACATCCGCACGCCTCGCATGGTAACTTTCAAACCCGTTTCATAACCTTCGCGAACTTTGAAATTCGAGACGCTCTTTCGGGCCTTACAGACAAGCGGCATTTGGCCGCAAATCAACGTCAGGTCCTTCTTGGCTAATTCCATGAATTTCTTGTCCTGCACCGCCCTGCCGACGCCCATTGAAACTATAACCTTTTCCATTTTGGGCACGGCCATGGGATTGCCGTACTTGAATTCCTTAGTCAACTCGGCAACTATTTTCGACTTATATAAATCTTTTAAGCGTATCATTAAAATACATGTCCTATCGGCTGATACCAATCGCCCTTCTCAGGCGACAGATACCACATGCCTGCATTACTTTGTTTTTGCCTTTCTGATGACGCCGATTTCAGAACCATCTGTCCCGACTCGTCTCTTCTTTCCTTTTTCGTCCGTTTCGTAGCGGACTCTTGTGCCCTTCGAACTCTTCGGGCCCACCGGCAGAACATTGCTCATGTGAATCGGCTGTTCAACCGTGATTCTGCCGCCCTGCGGATTCTTCCGCGAAGGCTTGACGTGCTTCTTCGCCAGGTTATGGCCCTGGACGACAACCTTGTTCTTTTCACGGATGACACGCAGAACTCTCCCGGTAGCGCCTTTGTGGTCGCCTGTTATAATTTCTACCGTATCGCCCTTTTTTATATGCACTGCCATAGTTGCGCCCTTATCGCGAATGTGAATTACACCACTTCGCTTGCCAAAGATATAATCTTCATATAATTCTTCTCACGCAGCTCGCGGGCAACTGCTCCGAAGATTCTCGTCCCGACGGGATTGCCGTCGGCGTCGATCATTACCGCTACGTTGCTGTCGAATCTTACGTAGCTTCCATCGACGCGTTTAATCGGGCTTTTGGTGCGAATAATGACACACTTGTGCACCTTCTTGTCGTCCATCTGGCAGTTCGGCAGTGATTTCTTGATCGCTACACATACAATATCGCCGACCGTGGCGACCGGCCTGGTTTTGCCGTGTCGCGAGCCGCCCCTTCCGAGAACCTTGACGCACAAGGCAGCCTTTACGCCGGAGTTGTCGGCTATATCCAACATTGTTTCCTGCTGAACCACTTTTTACACCTCTATTTGCGGACGGAAGCATCCCGACCTGATCGAGACTTCACTACCTTATTCCTGAGCTACTTTTTCAACAATACGCACAAGTCGCCAACTCTTGCTCTTGCTATACGGGCGACACTGTGCAACTTCAACGACGTCGCCGACGGCGGCCTTATTGTGCTCGTCGTGAACGCCGAGTTTTGTTCTGCGCTTGACATACTTGCCGTACTTAGGATGTTTTACCTTGTAGTCAATGGCAACTTGTACGCTTTTATCACCAACATTGCCTATTACCACGGCGGTGACGGTTTTAAGTTTCTGCTGCTGCATCTTGGACTTCCAATAGCTATTTCATTTCGCGTATCACCGTTTTGACCCGGGCGATGTCGCGTTTTACGTTGGCAACGGCTTTGCAATTCTCTAAATTCTCGGTAACGGCCTGCGATCGCATATCAAACAGGTGCCTTTTGAGATCATCGAGTTTACTCTCGATCTCATCCGGACTCATTTCACGATAATGTTGTGCTTTCATACTCAACTATCCTATTACAGCGTATGTCTTCGCCGAACAAATCTGCACCTGATCGGCATTTTATGAGCCACCCTGACCAGCGCCTGCTTTGCGACGTCTTCTGCGACTCCGCCTATTTCAAACAGGACCGTTCCAGGCTTGACCCTGGCCGCCCAGAAATCAGTTTCACCTTTGCCTTTACCCATTCTCGTTTCGAGCGGCTTCGAGCTAATCGGCTTATGCGGAAAAATCCTGATGTAAACCTTGCCTTCACGATGTAAAAAGTGCGTGGCCGCGATGCGACCGGCTTCAATGTTTCTGGCCGAGACCCAACACGTTTCCAGCGACTGCAAACCGTATTCGCCAAAAGCCACAAAATTGCACCTTCCGGCATTGCCCTTCATTTTCCCGCGCTGGCTCTTGCGGAACTTAACTCTTTTCGGCATCATCGCCATTTTTTCAAACCCTTATAAAATCTGACTCAAGTCAGCTATTCTGCGATAAAAAAACTTTCAACTTGACTATGTATCCTTTTGTTCGGTCGTATCAGCCGGCTTGGGCGGAACGACCACATCGCTGCCTGCAGGGCTTCCTGCCGGCGGCTTGGCCGGGGCGACCACACCACCTCTGGCTGGGCCGGCGGCCTGCCGCGCCGGTGCGCCTCCGCCTCCGCCTCCGCCTCCGCCTCGCGGGCGACCTCCGAAGCGAGATCCACCGCCACCGCCGCCGCCCTGACGCTGCGGGCGACGTCTTTGAAACTGCCTCGGCTCAATTTCTTCACCGAACTTGCCTTTATAAATCCACACCTTAACGCCTATCGCGCCGTAAGTTGTTCTCGATGTCGCAGTCGAATAATCAACATTCGCATCCAGAGTTTGCAGCGGGATACTTCCGAGTTTCTGCGTTTCCCTGCGGGCCATTTCCGAACCGCCGAGGCGCCCGGAGCAAATGATTTTCACGCCCTTGGCGCCGGAGTTCATCGCCGATTCGCAATACTGTTTCATGGTCCGCCTAAAAGACGCACGCTTGCCCAATTGCTCGCCGATTGCTTCAGCCACCAAAGCGGCATTCAGATCCGGTGCTTTTATCTCAATCACGTTGACACTGATCTTGCGGCCGGTAAGCGATTCCAGCTCTTCGCGCAACTTATCGACTTCGCCGCCCCTGGGCCCGATCACAATACCAGGTCTGGCGGTGTGCAATGTCACTTTTACTTCGTTGCGAGTTCGGATAATCTCAGTTTTCGCCACCGCCCCCTTGGGCATCTGGCGGTTGAATCTATTGTCAATGTACTTGCGAAGCTTCTGGTCCTCGACGAGAAACGTGCCGTAATCCGCCTTGGTGGCATACCACGTGCTTTGCCATCCAAGCGTGATTCCTGTTCTAAAACCTATTGGCGATGTTTTCTGACCCATAATTAATCGTGCCTCACCGTCCGTTTTGCGTCCTGACTGTTCTATATCTCGGCCACTGTAATATGAATGTGGCATGCTTTTTTCCGAAGAGGATGCGCCCTTCCCCTGTCCTTCGGGATCCATCTTTTTGTTCCGAGCCGCACGCCGGCATCGTCTATGCGAGCTTCACTGACGAAAAGATTGTCCACGTCGGCCTGCTGCTCATCGGCATCGGCAACCGCCGTTTTCAAGACCTTGTCCACCATTTCCGCGGCTCGTTTTCTCGTGAACTTCAATACGTCCATTGCATCCTGTACACTTCGTCCGGCTATCAATTGCGTCACAAGCCTGGCCTTGCGGGCCGACATCGGAGCATAGCGGCAAGACGAATGCCAGGCAAGCAGATCGTTCACTTCCGCAGACAGCGCCGTAGCCAGCCGACGAATATCTTCTGATCGAGGCTCAGGCCTCAAAAGTCCTTTTTGCCAGTTCCGGATAGCCGCCACGGCCTGCTGATTGTTCAGACCTCCTCTGACAAGCTGGCCGGCCAACTGATCAATACTTATCTTTCGCTGCTCGCAAAGCTTCTTTAATTTATTGGCACTCAACATAATTCAAACTACCAACTACAAACTAAAAACTATATTATCTTCTTGCTCGAATGGCCTCTGAAAGTACGCGTAGGTGAGAATTCACCTAATTTGTGCCCGACCATATCCTCTGTAACAAAAACCTTATGAAACATCTTGCCGTTATGGACCATAAACGTGAAGCTGACAAATTCCGGGATTATCGTACACCTTCTTGCCCAGGTCTTTATCGGGTCGCGAGAACTCGTCTCGGTCTGCTTGATGACCTTGCCGTACAACTTCTCATCAACAAACGGCCCTTTTTTCAGCGATCTACCCATTAAACTTCCTCGACCTTCAAAGTCCTTGTTTCAATCAGAGAACCAACTGTCCTTGCCTCTTATTCTTACGTCTTCGAATAATCCTCTTGTTACTCGGATTTCGCGGATTCCTTGTCTTGCCACCTTTGGCTAATACGCCCGTCGGCGAACAAGGATGCCTTCCGCCGTTGGCCCTGCCTTCGCCTCCGCCCATCGGGTGCGCGACAGGATTCATCGCCTTTCCTCTGACGTGCGGTCTTCGGCCCATGTGGCGTTTTCGGCCAGCCTTGCCGAGTTTGATGTTCTGGTGCTCGGGGTTACTCACCCGCCCGATTGTAGCGCGACATTCCTTACGAACCATCCGCATTTCGCCGCTCGGCAAAACGATTGTCACCCAGTTACCTTCCTTGGCCAGAATTTTTGCCGCATTTCCGGCGCCTCTGACGAGCTTGCCGCCCTGTCCTGCGGTCATTTCGATATTATGAATCTCAAGACCGGCCGGGATTGCTATCAGCGGCATTGCATTGCCGATTTTAGGCTCACAAGAGAGGCCGCTTTCGATCCGGTCGCCGACCTTAATGCCAAGCGGCGTCAAGATATATCGTTTCTCTCCGTCTTCATATTGAACCATTGATATAAAGCAGTTCCTGTTGGGATCGTACTCTACGGTAGCAACCTTCGCCGGCACGCCGTCTTTCTTTCGCTTGAAATCGATAAGACGGTAAATCTTTCTGGCACCGCCGCCTCTGAATCGAGACGTCGTGACGCCGTGATGATTCCTGCCGCCGTTCTTTTTGATTCGTTTGCACAGGGTCTTTTCGGGCTTGTCGGTGGTCAACTCGGCATAGTCATTCACCGAGCCGTTTCGACGCCCTGCACTTGTCGGTTTATAAAGTCTAATACCCATAATTACTGTCTCGCATCTGTCGGCGATAATTCGCTTTTAGAACAAATCTATATGATAGTCCGGCTCCAGGTAGACTACCGCCTTTTTCCAGGCCGGTGTCTGACCGAAATGTCTGCCTCTGCGCCTAAATTTGCCATGGTGGTTGGCGGTCCGCACCTTTTGGACCTTTACTGAGTAAATCTTTTCAATCGCGTTACAAATCTGAATCTTGTTGGCCCTTTTGTTTACCTCGAACGAGTAGGCGCTTCTTGTGTTGGCGAAGTGCATCCCCTGCTCGGTAACCAAAGGCCTGATTATAATGTTAAAGTCGTCAAGCATAAGCCATCAATTCTCACTAATCTCGTCTTTGTTCAAAAGACTCAAAAACGCATCTTTGGTAATAAGTATTTTGCTATGATTACATACGTCGCCGGCATTCAACTGGGCTACCGGCAATACAGAGACTCTTGGGATGTTTCTGGCTGATTTGTAAATATTTTCATCGGTGGTAGTGGTAGTGACAAGGCAGCCGCGATCAATCTTCAAATTGCCGAGGACATCCGCGAACTCGCGTGTCCTGGGTTTTTCAAACTTCAGTTCATCCACTACGACCACATTATCGCTCAGGAGCTTGGCCAGAATCGCCGAGTCACACGCCAGTCTTCGCTGCTTTTTCGGCATGCGCTTGCGAAAATCCTTGGCGACCTTGGCGAATGTCGTCCCGCCGCCGACTCGCTTGCCCGTTCTTGCGTTGCCGACGCGTGCATTTCCCGTTCCCTTCTGCCTGAACAGCTTTCTGGTTGAACCGGCGACATCGCCTCTGCCCTTGGTCGAGGCCGTCCCGACACGCTTGTTGGCCTGATACATAACGATAGCCTCCTTGAGCAGAGCATATCTGACGGCTCCGCCGAATACGGCCTCGTCGACCTTCAGCGTCTCAACTTCCTGACCTTCTCTGTTGTAAACAGCCAAATCAATCATTCCAAACTTCCGTATCAGTATCAAAACTGCGTATAAAAAGAACGCCTCTCAGCCGCTATTGACTGCACTGCGAACTATTACATATCCACCTGCCGGCCCCGGCACCGCGCCTTTGACCACTAACAGATTCTTCTCTTCATCCACAGAGACGAGCCTGTGGTTCTTGGTCGTTACACGCACATTACCCATGTGCCCCGCCATCTTCTTGCCCTTCTTGAGATTTCCGCCGTGTCCGGCGTCGCTGGCAAAACTCGAAATCGAGCCGGCGGCTCGGTGCTTGCGCTCCGTACCGTGCGATGCGGGGAATCCGTGAAAACCGTGCCGTTTCATTACACCGGCAAAACCTTTGCCCTTGCTCGTCCCGACCACATCAACGAGTTTATTATCGGCGAAAACCGATACCGTGAGCGAATCTCCAACTTTACACTCCGCCTCGGCGTCATCGGCAAGCCGCATTTCCCTGACAAATCTTTTCGGTTCGGTATCGGCCTTGTGGGCGTGTCCTTCAGCGGGCTTCGTTCGGCGAGAGGGCTTAACATCGTCATAGCCCAACTGAACCGCGTTATAGCCGTCTGTTTCCACTGCCTTAACCTGCATAACAGCGCAAGGACCAACCTGTATGACCGTAACACAGAGCAAACTGCCCGATTCGTCATACACTTGCGTCATTCCAACTTTTTTTCCCAGTAGCATTGGCATTGTTCAAAATCTCACTTATGCCTTAATCTTCACAAATACGCCTGCCGGAACTACGAGACGATTCAATATCTCTACAGTCCGGGCGTTGGCCTCGTGGATATCAATCAGTCGCCTGTGAGTTCGCAATTCGAACTGCTCACGCGACTTCTTGTCGATGTGGGGGCTTCGCAACACGGTATATCTTTCAATACGCGTAGGCAAAGGGATAGGCCCACTTACACGCGTGTTAGTCCTGCGAGCGTGCTCAACAATCTCCTTGGCGGACGAATCGAGAGCCCGGTGATCATAGGCCTCCATTCGTATCCTTATTCGTTCAGTTTCAGTTGCCATAACTGTCCTGCCCTGCCGAAAAAAACCGGCGATTACTCATAAACACATCTAAATACTTACAAAAGGTCGTACTTTAACAATTCAGACCTCAAAAGCAAGACAAAAAAACCATAGATGCAGTTTTTTCAATCTGCTTAACGTATCTTGCTTTCATTTTTGGCAGGAAAGCTTTTCTGTCGACTTATTCTACCGCTGTAAGCTAAAGATCAAAAACTCAATTTCAAGTCAACAAACACTTTCCTTAAGATTCGGGATTACGGCTTCCAAAGCCCTGCTAAACTCAGGCTCTGGCATCCCCAAAAGCCCAACAACCTTTTCTAAACCCATCCCTGAACGCCAAATCACAGGTATGAATCAGCCCAACTGAGACGCAAAGTCAGTCCGTGACGATGCTCGCTCCGACTGAAAACCGCTGAATATACCAGCAAAATCAAATCCTGTCAACGAAATGTCGACAGAAATCTTATTTAAAATCCAAAAAAAATCATTTTCTATATTATTACCTGCTCAGCAATCTGTTCAGGCACTTTTTCATAGCTCAACGGCTCCATGGTAAAGCTGCCTCTGCCGGCCGTGCCGCTCCTGATTTCGCTCGAGTACCCAAACATTTCAGCCAACGGCACCTTCGCATCGATCACTCTCATATTTCCGTGCACCCTGCAGTCGGTTATCAAGCCGCGTTTACCTAACAAACTGCCCTGAACAGCGCCAAGACTGCCTTCCGGCACAACAGCCTGAAGCAGCATGATCGGTTCGAGTAGAACCGGCCCGGCCTGCTTAAGGGCCTTTTCTACTGCTAATGCTGCCGCTTGTTCAAAAGCAAGTTCGGAAGAATCCACCGTGTGGTAGGAGCCGTCAATTAACGTAACTTTAACTCCCACAACAGGATAGCCAGACAACGCACCGCTGCCGAGCGCGTCTCTGGCGCCTCTTTCGACCGAAGGGATGTACTCTCGCGGTACCGTCTGGCCGCTGAGTTTGGTTTCAAATTCGATATCCTTGCTCCAATGACCGTCTTCGGTAAAAAGCGGCTCCATAGTCAATACCACATGTCCATATTGGCCGTGGCCGCCAGTCTGGCGGACAAATTTGCCCTCAACTTCGGCAAATTCGGTTATGGCTTCCTTGTAGGCCACTCGTGGCCTGCCAATGCGAACATCAAGGCCTTTTTCCTTGACCAGCTTATGCTGGAGCACTTCAAGGTGCAACTCACCCATTCCACTGATTATGATTTGCCCGGTATCGTGGTCCACTTCAGACTTGAAAGTCGGGTCCTCTCGCCTCAATACCTGCAAGGCTTCCGCCAATTTCGCTTTTTCCGCGGCCGTTTTGGGCTCAATCGACATACTGACCACTGTTTCGGGAAAAGTAATGCTCGCCAGGCAGAGAGGCTTCTTCGGATCGCAGATCGTGTCGCCGGTATACGTGTCCTTGAGACCGACCACCGCCACAATGTCTCCGGCAGCGGCGGAATCGAGAATTATTCGCTCGCCGGCGTGCATCTCAAATATCCTGGTAATATTCTCGCGCCTGTTGCGATTCGCATTCAAAACCCGCGTGCCCGACTTCAGAGTTCCCTGGTAAATCCTCAGAAAGTTCAGGTCGCCGTGCGAATCGCTCGTAATCTTGAAGGCAAGTGCAACGAGCTTTCCGTTTCGGTCGCACTTGACCGCTATTTTCTTCTTCTCATCGGCTGGCTTGTGTCCGACAATGTCGGGCCTGTCGAGAGGTGAGGGCAGATATGCGACTACCCCGTCAAGCAGCCTCTGGACTCCGACATACTTAAGGGCCGATCCGACGAAAACCGGATTAAGCTTATTGTTCAAAGTCCCCGCGCGAATCGCCCGGTGAATCATCTCGATGTCAATCGGCTCATCGTGTACGTATGCGTCCATGAGCTGTTCGTCGTGCTCGGCCGCCGACTCGAGCATATCGTGCCTGCACTTCTCGGCAACTTGACGCATATCCTCGGGAATTTCGGCCTCCTCGAATGTCGCGCCAAGCTTTTCGCTCTTGTAAAAGACCGCCTGCATCTTTATCAGGTCAATTACTCCGGCAAACGAGTCCTCGGCCCCAATGGGAATCTGCAGCAAGATCGGATTGGCAATCAATTTATCGCGTATGCTGTCGATGGTCATCTCGAAATCGGCGCCCACCTTGTCCATCTTGTTAACAAAGCAAAGGCAGGGCAGGTCGTATTTTTGCCCCTGTCTCCAGACGGTTTCGGTCTGAGCCTGAACGCCTTCGCTGCCGTCGAACACGGCCACTGCTCCGTCGAGTACGCGGAGCGACCTTTCCACTTCAGCCGTGAAATCAATGTGTCCGGGCGTGTCGATAAGGTTTATCTCGTAGCCCTTCCACGGACATCGCGTGGCGGCTGAGGTGATTGTAATCCCCCTTTTTTGCTCCTCCTCCATGAAATCCATCACCGCCGTGCCGTTGTGGACCTCGCCCATTTTGTAAGTCTTGCCAGTATAAAACAAAACGCGCTCGGTCACCGTCGTCTTACCGGCGTCGATGTGGGCCATTATTCCAATGTTTCGCAATTTCTTCATTCGATATTCACAAAAAAATAGCGGACAGTGTAAAACATACGCTATCCGCCATTTGTCTTCTGCTATATATTACCAGGCGAAATGGGCAAACGCCTTATTCGCCTCAGCCATTCTGTGTATGTTTTCGCGAGTGGTCATTGCGCCGCCCTGGCCGTTATAGGCATCCAATAGTTCCGTAGCCAGTCTCTGACGCATCGGCTTGCCCTTTTTGCCCCTGGCCGATTGCAATATCCACCTGAACGCCAATGACTGCTGGCGTTTTGAACTTACCTGCATCGGAACCTGGTAGCTGGCACCGCCGACACGCTTGCTGCGAACTTCAAGCAGCGGCTTAACGTTATTAATAGCCGTCTCGAACAGTTCCAGCGGCGCAACATCATTCACCTTCCCAGACATGATGTCCATAGCGTCATAGAAGACACGCTGGGCAACGCTTTTCTTGCCGTCCAACATCAGGGAATTGATAAACTTCGAAACCAGCTTACTGTCGTAAACCGGATCCGGCTTTAACTGCACACTCGAAGCCGTAAACTTTTTTGCCATAATAATCTCGTATTTCGTATTTGGTCTTGAGTCTGTCTTTTACTTTGCCTTTTTTGCACCGTATTTGCTTCTGCCCTGTTTTCTGTTGGCCACTCCGACGGTGTCGAGGACGCCTCGAACGATGTGATAACGTACGCCGGGCAGGTCACGCACCCTGCCGCCGCGAATCAGGACTGTACTGTGCTCCTGCAGGTTATGATCGATTCCCGGTATGTAGGCGGTCACTTCTTTACCGTTTGTGAGCCTGACACGAGCAATCTTTCGCAGAGCGGAATTCGGCTTCTTCGGCGTTTGAGTACGAACTATCAGGCAAACACCCCTTTTCTGAGGGCAGCCGCTGATATCGGAGACACGCTTGCGTCCCTTACCCTTCGACCTCGCACGTCTGACCAACTGATTAATTGTAGGCATAATTTACTTCCAAATGTTTAATTTTTAAGCTTTCAAGCACAAACTAACTGATACCCAAGGCTTCCTTGATGGCGGCTTCGGCTTTCGCATCGGCCTCCCTGGCCTCCTGGACTTCCGCCAGTTCCTTCGGAATCGGGGCTTCGACTAAGTGTTTCACCCTGATGTCCAAGTGCGGCTTAAACGCCGTACCAGCCGGTATCAGGTGCCCTAAGATAACATTTTCCTTCAGTCCGTGAAGTTTGTCCACTTTACCAGAGAGAGAAGCCTCTGTCAAGACCTTAGTTGTCTCCTGGAAACTGGCGGCCGCGATAAAGCTCTCAGATTTGAGCGACGCCTTGGTTATTCCCAATAGAAGCGTCTTGGCCGTCGCCGGTTTTGGCTTCCTTCCTTTCGCCGGCTCACCGCCGATCATCTCGGCCTTTTCGTTGATAGCTACAAGCTCATCCTTGCCAACAATCTGGCCTTCAACCACGTCACGGGCATCGCCGACATTGGTAATCCTCAAACTGTTGGCCAGGCGATCATTCTCTCTTCTAAACTCGAACTTATCGACGATCTCGCTGGGAAGGAAGTTGCTGTTGCCGACGGATTCAATCTCGACCTTACGCAGCATCTGGGCACATATAATCTCAATGTGCTTGTCGTTGATCCCGACATTTTGCGAACGGTACACATTTTGAATTTCGCCCGTCAGATAGTTTTGCAGGGCCTCTTCACCCTTGATTCGCAGAATATCGTGCGGAACAAGCGGCCCGTCCGTAAGGGCGTCGCCGGCCTCGGTTATGTCGCCGGTATGCACGTTGAGGTGTCTGTCGCGAGGAACGTGGTGTTCCTTTTCCATCCCGCTTTCGCTGGTTACGGTAATGGTCATCTTACCCTTGCGCTTATCACTCTTGAGCTCGACACGTCCGCTGATTTCAGCCATTGCGGAGGGGTCCTTCGGCTTACGGGCCTCAAAAACCTCGGTAACACGCGGTAATCCGCCGGTGATATCCTGGGTTCCGCCTGTAGCCCTGGGCTTTGCGCCTAAAAGCTGGCCGGCCTGCACCTGCTGTCCCTCGGCAACCTCTATCCTCACGCCGGCCGGCAGATAGTGGACGTCCAGAATCTTGCCCTCGCTGTCCTCGATGATAATCTGAGGATGCGTATCACCCTTGTGCTCGATAACCACCGCCTTGCCGGCCTGACCCTTTCGCTCTTCCTCTACGCGAATCGTTTCACCCTCGAGAATATCAACGAAACGGATAAGACCGGGAACCTCGGCTAAGATAGGCATGCGATGGGGGTCCCATGTGAACATCTCGGCGCCTTCCTTTACCTGCTTGCCGTCTTTGACCAACACAATCGCTCCGTAGGGCACCTTGAACCTGTCCAACTCACGATCCTTGGTGTCAAGAAGGGCTATTTCGCCGTTGCGTTTGAGTGCGACAATTTGTTTGCTGCCATCTTCGCCCTTGAAGGAAATAGCATTAATATCTCGATACTGAATCTTTCCCGCCTGCGTCGCCTTCTGTTCGCGCTCGAGAATCGCCCTTTCAGCGAGACCGCCTGTATGGAAGGTCCTCAGCGTCAACTGCGTGCCAGGCTCGCCGATCGATTGAGCGGCAATTATCCCGACAGCCAGCCCCTCTTCGACCATTTTGCTCGTGCTCATATCCCAGCCGTAACACTTGCCGCATATCCCAAAAGCACTGTCGCACGTTAGAGAACTCCTGACCCTGATAGCATCAAGGCCCAAGCCCTCGATCTTGGCAGCAGTCTCGTGAGTAATAACTTCATTCTCCTTGACAACCATTTCATCGGTCATCGGATTGCGAATATTGTCTCTTGCTGTCCTGCCAACTATGAGTTCTGAAAGCGACACATCCGTTTGATCGCCGCTGCCGATCGCACTCTTGGTAATCCCCTGAAGAGTCCCGCAGTCAAGCTCGGTGATGATTACATTCTGTGCAACGTCTATCAGCTTGCGAGTAAGATAGCCCGAATTGGCTGTTTTCAAAGCCGTGTCCGCGAGACCCTTGCGAGCACCGTGCGTCGAACTGAAATATTCAAGAACGGTCAACCCCTCACGGAAGTTCGACTTGATCGGAAACTCTATAATCTCACCGCTCGGCTTGGCCATTAACGCACGCATCCCGGCCAACTGCTGGATCTGATCGACGCTGCCACGCGCACCAGAATCGCTCATCACATATATCGGGTTCAGATAAGGCGTTCCGTCTCGAATGTCATTCTTGAGCCCTCGCATCATTTCATTCGTAACCGCAACACGAGCGTGAGTCCAGGCATCGATAACCTGGTTGTATCTTTCGCCGTCGGTTAAGACGCCTATCTCATAATTCTTATGTATCGCCTTGACCTTTTTCTCCGTCTCGGCGATGATCTCCGGCTTCTTGGGCGGAATCTTGAGGTCCGTAACACCAAAACTCAGACCTGCAAGAGTAGCGTATTGGAAGCCCAAATCCTTGATAATGTCTAATAAATCGATGGTCTCCGAACTGCCTGCAACCCTGAAACAGTCACTGATTACACGGCTCAGCATCTTCTGAGACATAGTGACGTTGTAAAAGGCCATTCCATCCGGAAGCATATCATTAAATATGCACCGCCCCACCGTAGTTTCAATCGTCTTTTCTTGGGCCAAGAGAGGCTCTTCGCCGATTTCAACGTCATTGATCCACGATTCATTCGGAATCCTGACCTTGACAGCCGCCTGAAGTGAGGTCTTTCCAGAATCAAAAGCCGTTATGGCCTCAAAAACATCCCTGAAAGCCATTCCTTCGCCTTTTTCGCCGGCCTTCATCCAAGTCAAATAATAGTTGCCCATTACCATATCCTGCGAAGGCCCGACCATCGGCGATCCGTTTGCCGGTGAGAAAATATTGCCCGTCGTCATCATCAGCGTATGTGCTTCGGCCTGCGCCTCTACACTCAACGGCAGATGAACCGCCATCTGGTCACCGTCAAAGTCGGCGTTGAAACCCCTGCAGGCCAACGGGTGAAGCATGATTGCATTGCCTTCGACCAGGGTCGGCTCAAAAGCCTGAACGCCCATTCGGTGAAGCGTCGGGGCACGGTTGAGCAAAACCGGATGCTCATGAATGACCTCTTCTAGAATATCCCAGACCTGGTCATCGCGACGCTCAATCAGCCGTTTGGCACTTTTGATTGTGTCTGCAAGGCCGTGCTGCTTGAGCTTGCGAATAATGAACGGCTGATACAACTCGAGCGCAATCTTCTTGGGAAGACCGCACTGATGCAACTTCAGATTCGGTCCAACCACAATTACCGAGCGAGCCGAGTAATCGACACGCTTGCCCAACAGGTTCTCGCGGAATCTGCCCTGTTTGCCTTTGATCATGTCCGTAAGGCTCTTCAAAGGCCTGTTATTGCTGCCAAGAACCGGCCTGCGACAGCGACCATTGTCCAGAAGTGAATCCACCGCCTGCTGGAGCATTCGTTTTTCGTTGCGGATAATGACATCCGGTGCGTTCAGGTCTATCAGCTTTTTAAGGCGGTTGTTACGATTAATAATTCGCCTGTAAAGATCGTTCAAATCACTCGTGGCGAAGTTGCCGCTTTCAAGCAGAACCAATGGACGCAGATCCGGCGGAATAACCGGCACAACTTCAAGCACCACCCACTCGGGCTTGTTATGGCTGTTCTTGACCGAGTTCACCGTCTTGAGCCGTTTCGTCAGATCCTTGATTTTCTGCTTACTCGCAGTCTGAGTCATTGCCAAACGCAACTCGGCGCCGAGGGCGTCCAGGTCGAGATTGACAAGAAGAGCCTTGATCGCTTCGGCGCCCATTAGCGCTTTGAACGCACTGCCGTACTGGCTCGATGCGGCGCGAAACTCTTCTTCGCTCAGCAACTGCCCAAGCTGCAACGGGCTGTCGCCGACGTCTGTGACGACGTAATCCTGGAAGTAAATTATCTTCTCAAGATCAGCCGCCTTCATCGCCAGAAGTGTTCCAAGGTGGTTCGGTATCGCTTTGAAAAACCAGATATGCACCGTCGGGGCCGCCAGATTGATATGGCCCATTCGTTTACGCCTTACCCGGCTATGCGTGACCTTCACACCGCAGCGGTCGCAGATGATTCCTTTGAATTTCGTCCCTTTGTACTTGCCGCAGGAACATTCCCAGTCACGTTCCGGGCCAAAAATACGCTCACAGAAGAGGCCGTCTCGCTCCGGTCGATATGTCCGGTAGTTGATCGTCTCGGGCTTACGAACTTCACCGAATGACCAACTGCGAATATCGTTGGGACTGGCCAAACCGATCTTAACCGAACCGTAGTCGTTAATGCGATCGTAAATATTTGCCAACATTTAAGATTTACCCCTTACACTAATCATTTCACAGTCCGACACTTCCGAGTCGTTTCTTCTCAAGCTGAATGTTGAGTCCCAGCCCTCTTATCTCATTGCACAGAACGCCAAACGACAGCGGCGTACCCGCTTCCAGAGTATTTTGTCCCTTGACCATCGACTCATAAATCTTTGTCCTGCCCTCGATGTCGTCGCTCTTTACGGTCAGCATTTCCTGTAAAGCAAAGGATGCACCGTATCCTTCCAAAGCCCAGACCTCCATCTCGCCGAACCTTTGCCCGCCCGTGCGAGTCTTACCTCCCAAAGGCTGCTGCGTAATCAGGCTGTAAGGACCGGTCGCCCTGGCGTGAATCTTGTCATCGACAAGGTGATGGAGTTTGAGCATATAAATGTATCCTATGGTCGCGCCCTGATCGAACGTCATACCCGTCCTGCCGTCGAACAACGGAGTTTTCAGGCCCGCCGGTACATTTACGAAAAATTCGTCAGCAGGCGGCGCCTCGCCCTCATCCTCAAGCTGCGCCCTTCGACTGCTCATGCGCTCGTTTGCCTTCGCAGTCAATTCCTGAATGTCCTGCTCGTTGGCGCCGTCAAAAACGGGCGTAATTGCGTTAAAGCCCAACACCTTTGCGACCCATCCGAGGTGCGTCTCGAGAATCTGGCCGACATTCATTCTACTCGGCACGCCGAGCGGATTGAGCATTATGTCCAGCGGCGTCCCGTCTTCGAGAAACGGCATATCCTCTTCCGGTACGATCTTGGCAATTACACCTTTGTTGCCGTGTCGGCCGGCAACTTTGTCGCCAATCGACATCGTCCTTTTCGTCGCAATGTAGATCTTCGCCATCTCCAGAACGCCGCTCGGCAGTTCGTCGCCTCGCTTGAAACGCTCGATCCTGCGCTCTGTCTCTTGCTGGATCTCGGTAATTTTGACCCAGTATTTATCCAAAACTTTCTGCACACTGGCGCGTGACGCAGCAGGCCTGATCCACTTGATGTCGAAATTCTCTATCTGCTCGGAAATGACGTCGTCATCCTCGCTGACGCCGACTTTCTGCCGTGTGGACGGGTCGATAATTTTGACATCGAGCTTCTTATGAATCGCCTCGAACATCTGCCTGAATACAAGGCAGGATTTTGCTCTCATCTGCTTTTCGAATTGTTTGATTTCGGCTTTGGCGGCCTTTTTTTGCTCTTCGCTGCCTCCTCCTCGTCTAGTGAATCGATCTGCCTTAATCACCACACCCTCATATCCGCTGGGTAACTCAAGCGAGTCGTTCTTGACGTCCTCGCCCGCCTTACCGAATATCGCGTGTAGCAGCTTCTCTTCGGGAGTAAGTTCTATCTTGCTCTTCGGTACGACCTTGCCGACCAGAATATCGCCGGGGCAGACCCTTGTTCCTTCGAGCACCACGCCATGTTCATCAAGACTTCCCAGCGCCCGTTCGCCCACATTCGGGATATCACGCGTAAATTCTTCGCTGCCTAATCGCGTCTCGCGAACTTCGGCAGTAAACTCGTCGATATGAATACTGGTAAAGCTGTCGTCCTTGACCAGCTTTTCGCTGATAATGATCGCATCCTCGAAGTTGAAACCTTCGAAAGAAACGAATCCCACAAGCACGTTCTTACCCAAAGCCAGCACGCCATTCGATGTCCCGCCGCCGTCGGCTATGATCCGGCCCTTTTCAACTCGCTCGCCGAGTTTGACTATAGGCTTTTGACACAGGCACGTCCTTTCGTTTAGACCGACAAATTTGGCAAGCTTGTACTCATCGGTCTGCCCGATCACGATGTGCTGTGAATCAACGGAAGTAACCGTGCCGGCGCGTTTGGCTCTCACGACCATACTCGAATTCTGTCCGACGACCTGCTCCATACCGGTCCCGACCAAGGGCGGTTCCGTTTTCAGCAAAGGCACGGCCTGACGCTGCATATTTGATCCCATCAACGCACGGTTTGCATCGTCATGTTCGAGAAACGGTATAAGCGCCGCCGAAACACCGACGATCTGTTTCGGAGAAATATCTACATACTCGACCTTCTCACTGGCCACATGCGACAGTTCCCCTCTCTTTCTGGCCAGCACCATTCCCTTATGAATCTTGCCGGTCTTAACATCGACCGTACTCGGCGGAGCCAGTATTGATTTCATTTCTTCGTCGGCACGCAGATGCGTCACCTCATCAGTAACCTTGCCGTTCTTGACTTTTTGATACGGCGTCAGCAGGAAGCCGTACTCGTCGATTCTGGCAAACACGGCCAAAGATGAGATCAGGCCGATATTTGTCCCTTCAGGGGTCTCGATCGGACAGATTCTGCCGTAGTGACTGATATGAACATCTCGAACCTCAAAGCCGGCACGCCTTCTGTTGAGACCGCCCGGCCCAAGCGCCGAAAGTCGCCTCTCGTGCGTCAATTGACTCAGTGCATTCGTCTGATCGACAACCTGGCTCAGTTCGCCACGGCCGAAGAAATAGTTGATACTGCTCGATACGCTCTTGGAATTGACCAGGTCCGCAATACGCACGGGCTGCTCCGGATCCCTTCTTATGCTCATCCGCTCCTGTACGGTCTTTCGCAACTTGAGAAGGCCCTTCCTGATTTCATCGCCGGCAAGTTCATCAATCGTACGCAATCTCCTGTTGCCGAGATGATCGATATCATCGACGATTCCCTCGTTATTTCGCAGGGCAATTATATACTTCATCGTGTTGAGAAAATCTTCCGGGCGAAGAGTCATCTCTTTTTCATCGATAGATTGGCCGAACTTGCGATTCAATCTGAAACGCCCAACTCTGCCGAGACGATAGCGGTTCATATCAAAAAACTTCTCGGCAAAGAATGCTTTCGCCTTTTCCGGATTCGGCGGATTGCCGGGCCGCAGCCTCATGTAAAACTTCAGCAGAGACTTTTCGTGACTCTGGCAATCATCCTCAGCAAGCGTGTTCAGAATAATAGCGTCACGAACGTCCTGGATGACTTCTATCCGCTTCATGCCGCTTTCCTGGACGAGCGTGACCCTGTCACCTATCAGTTGGCCGGAATTGACTACCACCTCGCCTGTCTCTTTATCGACGATCGGCCCCACGGTCCACATTGTCGGGCTCAGCTTACCAACGGTAATAGTCTTGGTCTTGTAGAACAGGCGCAAAATTTCTTCGGTACTGCCGTAATTCGGGTCTATCGCCCGCAGAAAGATCGTGGCGGGAATCTTGCTCGACTGATCGATCCTCACCACCAGAATATCTTTGTGTGTAACGCCTATCTCGATCCAACTGCCTCTTTCCGGGATAATCCTTCCCCCATGCAGCACCCGGTCGCCTTCCTTGCTATCGATAAGAAAATCAACGCCGGGACTGCGATGCAACTGGCTCACAATCACGCGCTCGGCGCCGTTGATGATAAACTCGCCGCCGCCTATCATTACAGGCATCTCGCCTATGTATATGGCCTGCTCTGCGAGATCCTCGTCGTCTTTGTTGCGCAACCGACAATGTATCTTCAGCGGGTAGCTGTAAGTCAGACGTAACTGCCGGCACTCCGTAGGTGAATAGCGAGGATTTTCCAGTTCATAACAAAGATACTCCAGGTACATCGTCTTGTCATAGTTATGAATAGGAAATATCTCACTAAACAGTGCTTCCAGACCGGAACGATTTCTCTTGGTCGGCGACTTGTCTCTCTGCAGAAACTTGTCATAGCTTTTTCTCTGCACCGCCACCAGGTCGGAAATCTCAATGGCATCGGAAATCTTGCCAAAATTGCGAACCGTTTGTGAAACCATATGGCACTCCCACAATTGACCGACAACTCGTAGGTCTGTTTGCCTAATCGCTGTCAACCCTTATTCCATGCGAATTGCTTTACACAACCTCTACTACCGCACCTACAGCCTCGAGCTGCTCTCTTGCAGCATCGGCCTCTTCTTTGCTCACACCTTCCTTGACCGCCTTGGGCGCACCGTCAACAAGCGCTTTGGCCTCTTTCAGACCCAAGGCTGTCAAAGCCCTGACTTCCTTGATCACCTGAATCTTCTTGTCGCCATATTCTTTCAGGATCACATCGAAAATGGTCTTCTCTTCAGCTTCTGCGGCATCACCGGCTGCAGGGCCTGCCATCATGACAGCGCCGCCCGCTGCGGGCTCAATTCCGTATTCTTCCTTGAGATAATCGCCAAGTTCCTTGGCCTGCATCAAAGTCAGCGCAACGATCTTGTCGCCGAGCTTCTTTATGTCAGCATCCCATTTTTTGGCTTCAGCCTTCACTTCTTCTTTTACTTCTGCTTCTTTCTTTTCTTCTGCCATCTTAAGTTAACTCCTGTAAACTAATGCCCCGCAGTAGCCGAAACTCCACCGTTTCGTTTAACCCGTAAAAGGGACAGCCGCATAGGCAACTAATAATCTCGGTTTATGAGTCTGAATTCGTGCTCCCAACCTAATGATACCGCAGCAGCCTCATACATATCTCGTTTTGCCAAATTCGCAAAACGAGCACCCCGGCCGCCTGTTATTGATTTTCAGGCCGCTTCCTTCTCGGCCTTTTCCACGATGGTCTCTATACAGCCGGCAATAATTGCCGCCGGCGAGTTGATCGCCGAAGCTAATTGCGCCCCGGGCGACTGGGCAATGCTGACGATTTTGCCCTGCAACTCCACACGCGTCGCCATTTTCGACAGTCCGTTGGCGGTAGTTGCGTCTAAAGCAGAACCCTCCAGAAACGCGCCCTTGATCTCAAGGACCTTGACCTTCTTTGCCCACTCGACTATCTCTTTGGCAACGTCGACTATGCTGTCGCCACCGTAAGCAATAGTGCAGGGGCCCTCGACAACTGCCGTAGCAGAGTCCATCTTGCACTGGGCCAGGGCCTTCTTAAACAGAGAGTTCTTGACCACCGACAGCTTGATGCCCTTTTCCTTAAGCCCACCTCGCATCAGGTTATTGTCGACGCCGCTGACGCCCTTGGTGTTGACAACCAGAAAATCACCGACGACCTCTTCGGTAATCTTCTTTTCCAGTTCACCCTGCAGCAATTCTTTTACAAATTTGCTCATATTTTCACCTGTCAATCAGAAAAAGCACGAAAAAACTCGGATTCGATCCACTCGTGCCGTTATCACCTAAACATTTACCATTATTCCGGGGCTCATCGTAGCGGCTATACACATCTTCTTGATGTATGTGCCTTTTGTCGATGCCGGCTTGATCTTCTTTATATGCGCAACAAACGCCTCAATATTACCGACGAGCTTTTCTTTCTCAAAACTCTGCTTGCCGACCACCACGTGGATGTTCCCGCCCGCATCGTTTCTGAACTCGACCTTTCCCGCAGCAAACTCGCCTACAGCCGTTGCAACATCGGCCGTAACAGTACCGTTCTTCGGCGAAGGCATCTTGCCCTGTGGACCGAGAACACGACCAAGTTTGCCGACCTTGCCCATAACCCTCGGGCTCGCTATTGCAACATCGAAATCCATCCATCCATCCGTGATCTTCTTAACCAACTCGTCGCTGCCCGCCTCGATTGCTCCGGCGATTGTCGCCGCTTCAATATCGGCATCTTCGCAAAAAGCTATTACCTTCTTCTGCTTGCCTATACCGTGAGGCAACGACAATGACCCGCGAATAGCCTGGTCGGCCTGCTTCGGATCGATACCTAAGTGCAATACGCACTCCACGCTCTGATCGAATTTAACCGACTTAAACGACTTGACCTTATCCACAGCCTCGCCCAGACCGA
>Ga0075123_10000172_pt1 | contig 32624 bp, 27 predicted proteins | sample AntAceMetag02UKX_FD_69808 | JGI IMG/M metagenome (GOLD analysis project Ga0075123, IMG submission 69808) | Saline lake microbial communities from Ace Lake, Antarctica - Antarctic Ace Lake Metagenome 02UKX | ecosystem: Environmental > Aquatic > Non-marine Saline and Alkaline > Saline | place... | reverse complement strand
GATTGTATAATTCTAAAATTGTTATTGATTTTGTCAATGTAAAATTCTATATTTACTAACCACTAATCAGCTTCCTTATGCTTAGGCTGCTTTTTTGCCCGCCTAATTGCGCATAACTCGGGCGTTTACTGCGGGGTTCGTTAAAATAAGCCGCTGGAACATACGGCGCACTGTATTTCAATATTTTAAAAAACGTATTGCGAGCACGAAAAATTAAAATTCAAACATCGCTGTTCCAGTCAGATTAATTTTTATTGTTAGATGTAATTAAAATTTCAATCGATTTGCTGCATCTTCAATATCTGATTTATGCTGGTTTTCTCGATTCATTTCAGCTTCTACTTTTCTTCTCTCTTTGGCAACCAATTCAATTTCCTTTTGATTCGCAATATCTACACAGAGGAGTAAAGTCTTCTTGTGGTATCTCTCCATTTCTTCTATAGTTGTCCCATCTAATATTATTTGATCACCATTTACGCTCGCAATCCCAGGGCGATGCATTGAGGTGAAGCTTGGTGGGCGATCCCAAGTTGCAACGAATATCTCTTCCCACAGGTATGAAGGTTCTTTTGACAATTTGAAAGGTATTGTATAGAGTGCGCTTCCAGGTGTACCATCCATTCTTGGAGTCGTAACCTCATCGACAACTACACCCATAATTTTTATTGGTTCATTTTCTTGTTCTGGTTGTGTTATATACTTTGCAGGAGTATTCACTTTAACTGTTCCAAGCGGCGGTGCTTTTGGACGAGAACCATACATTGTGGAAAGGATGTCATTGTAACCTGAAGCGTATTGTTCGCCATTGCTCATATTCACATAATACTTTCCATATAACCACGATGGAGCTGAATCGCTCCAGGAACCTAAAGCAAGAATTGGGATGAATTTCCTATGATTACCCTTATTTAATACTTCGGATGTCATTACATCACCTTCATAGCCAACTCCACCTTGACGTTCATCTGACTTAATTTTGTACTTCGGAGTGCAAATAATCAAAATATAATCATTTTCTCGTATCTCCGTTTCCATAAAAACAGGCAATCGATCACCAGGAACAACTTCCCACTGATCCAATTTCACATCAATTCCATCAGTACGAAGTTCTGTAGCAAATTTTGCAACCCACTTTTTATGGGTATCATTATCCCATGAATATGAGATAAAAGCTTTTGGTTGATTCATGCTCTCTCCTTGTTGCTGAATCTGCATCTAACGCATTCATCAGGGGTGCGACCCAACAGAAATTATCAGAAAAACCTGTGATTCCACAATCCTCAAAATATCGATAAACTGGCTCGGTTTAGCATCCCTGCATGAAATTGTTAGCTGTACTCTTGCTTAATTATATCTATTTATACTTAATGTAATCCACTAACTCTGAAATACGCATAGGTTTATAAAAAATATAATCGAATAATTCAACAATATCTGAATCATAATGAAAAGCACTCAAACCTACGATTTTAATTTTGAATGATAAGTTTCTGAAAGCATTAATACTTTGCCTTGATAATCGACCATCTCGAATATGCCCAACATTAAACAATACTACTTCTGGCTGATAGTCAATGGCCAAGTGTAAAGCAGACTTAGGATCGTAAGTTGTTGTTACTGAAATACCATATTCTTTTAAAGCAAATTCAATTGATCTAGCATAACTAAGATCATCTTCAACAACAATTACATTCGTGGTTGTTTTCCTAGGCAAAACCTCATTTTTTCTAGAAAGAACCTGTAGAACATCTTTTAATCCTTCAGAATATGATTTAGTAAAATCTGCATATTTCTTACCTGATATTAGAATCGGTATTTCACATTCTTCTATTTTTACTGGAAGAATAACTATTTTCTTTAGTTTGATTTCTTTCATATAAGCTGCATTAAGTTCTTTTTCAACCCATGTTGATGATAAGGATTTTATTGAAAGTATGATAATAAAATATTCATATTCAGAAATGCCATATTCGATTTTTTGACGAATTTCGTCACCTACTTTTATTTCCCATTCATCTAACCATACTTTTATACCACGGGACTTTAAATCAGTGGATAATTTTCTAGCAAATTTGTGGTCAGAGCTAGAATAACTAATGAATACACTCATCAATACTCCATCTAATATGTACGTACAGCTAACATAGTATTAACTGGTCTATCGACCGTATTTTATGTTCCTATATATAGGAAACAATTCCTACATATAGGATGTTGGTTAAAAAGTGCCTATATATAGGAACTTTCTTGTTCCTATATATAGGAATGTTGCTATTACGGGCCTCGAATTGTTATATTTCGATATTCTGACATTTCTATCTCTATTCTTTAACAATCCTATTTGTTAATCCCAGATCTAAAACGTCTTTATATGGCAGTCGCTAAACTTGCCGATTTTGATTTCATTTACCGCCTGCTTTTTTTACTCGTTCTCTCAACTTGACTTCATTTAAAGCAATGCGCAGGCTCATTAGTTTATTATTGGGAATTTTTTCCTTATTCGGTTGCCATGATGTATTTTCAATAATGAGCTCTATTGCCTTCAGCTTTCTTTTATTTTCAACATCATCGCGATACCGTACACAAACTAATTTTTCACCATATCTCTCTAAAAGCTTTTTGGTACTAGGTCCAGCAATTTTGGTTTTGGGTTGGAGGTGTTTTGTTGTTGTCTTCAGTCATAATAGAACTTCACGGTTATACAAAATTAGCTTAGATTTTATTTTTGAGAGTAAATTATTAACTGGGATAACATAATTATATAATTGCGAGAAGTCAGAAATTTATAACAAACTATTCGTTGTAAAAAATAAGTTTTAAAATTCCAGATCTGGATTGAAAAGAAGTATAGAGCAATATAATATATCAAATTTAGAATGTCAATAAAAATATCATAAAAATTAATTTTTTTTTGATTTTGCAAATAAATTTAAACTGATAACAATCTTATTCCTTTGACAATTTTTTTTCTCCTCCGCTCGCTGTCACTCTGCTTCCTGGCTAAAAATCATTTTAATCCCGCTCTCCCACTCACCATGTCTCAAAGTTAGGCTGTTTCAGGAGCGATTAATGATTCTGTTGAGTTAGTCCCCAAAACCCTTCCGAAGGTTCCTGGTGCAGCTAAATATGGCTTATATAATAATCACTACTATATTTTGATGTTTCTGTTTTATTAAACCTTCGGGAGGGTACTTTTTCAACAAGGTCATTAATTACCACAATAAAATTACTTCACTTATTGGTGGTTGAAGAAGATGTCGTACACCCTTAGAAACCTTCAAACAGTAGAATTAACCAATATATTTATTGAAGTTATCAATATCATATTTTACTGAAATGTTAGGTGGGCTACATCTTGCTTCCACCGGTAACTGAGGTTTTACTTATTTAATTGAATTTAACTTGACATTTCTTCTCTTTTGTCTTATATTTTAGTTCACGCAAAAATATTTTGAGAACTCTATTATGAAAATGAAAATTCAAATTTTTGTTATTATTCTTCTTTTTTCTATAAGTGATGTTTACACAATTTTCTCCCAGGACGATTTCGTACAATTCACCCGCTACGACCAGCTATTTTGGTCACCTGATGGCAAACAGGTAGCGTTTCGCTGTTTGTTATTGGATGAATCCAATCCAGAAAAAATTTCCGCAAATATTTTGGTAAAGGATTTATCAACAAACAAATTAATTTGTCTTGATCCCCAACCGGAACGATTTGTCATTTTGAAGGATAAAAAATTTCTGCTTTTCTCCAGCGTTTATGGGCTTTATCTTTTGTCCATTGAGCCTGAATTAGAGGCAGCACAAATTCTATTTCGAAATCCTGCTGCAAGCTGGTTCTTTAAAGATTTTGGGTTTTATGAAAAAAAAGGTACAATTTATGTTGAGCGTTATGATTATTTATCCGCGCAAAGCGTGAAAGAGAATTATCAAATTGATCTGGCAAACATTTCTCGTCCTTTAATTAACATTTCCCAAATAAAAAAATTAAGGAGAGAAGTAAAAGCTAATCCCTTTAATCTGCAGGTTGATGAATTTATCAATAAAAAGAATTACAGCATTGCGCTAAAAGATTTTTCCATTCAATTTAAAAAAAACAGTAAAAATAATTATGACTTGATTTTACAGACTCAAAATTCAACCGATTCAAAGTCGCTGGTGAAAAATTGCCGTCCCCGTTTGTTGAGCGCTAATTCGAACAATTCTCTATTAATTATTACTCTATTTAAAAACAAAGGATATTTCACTTATCTATTTGACACACACGTAAAAAAGTTATCTTTAATTGAGAACCAGCGATATTTTTCCGTATCGTGGCTTGACAATTCTCGGTATGTTTGTATTAATGAAAATGGTATGTTTTTGAAGAAGATAAATTTGCTGGGTGATCTTAAATTGAACAATTGGTTCCTTCCGGAGTGGTGTCAGAACATTGACAGGAGTTTTCCCAAAATTGATAATTTGTTTGATTTCTTTAATAGTGAAAGTACCTCCGAAATAAAATCTTTTAATGGAAAAACAGCCCGGATAGATTATAAAAAAGAAAATTTTTTAAGAAGCAGAATTGTTTTAACGGATGACGTTAAAAAAGAAAGGATTATTGTTGATGAAATGAACAATATCCCAAACAGAGCATTGTGGTAATCTGATTGTTGAGACTGTTTTAAACAATCGCCAAATACGCAAATTTCACCAATATAAACAAAACTAACTCAAATAAAAAATTAGCGTTAATTAGCGAAATTAGATGTTATTTTTTTTAGAATAAATTGAATTTCAGGAGATTATAATAATGACGGAAAAAGTATTTTTAATATTAGCTTCAGCGCAAGAAAATCTTGAGACGATTCATCAAAAAATACTAACGCTTTTTGAAAAGGCAGAGTTAGAGAGTTGTTTCGAGCCTAAAGAATTTATCGCTATTAAAACTCATTTTGGGGAAGAAGGAAACACAACTCACATTCCTGCAAATTATTTTTTACCAATCATCAAAAAATTGAAAAGTTTGGGCGGGAAACCATTTTTTACTGACACCTGTGTGTTGTACCAGAGCCAAAGGTCAGATGCGGTTAAGCATCTTTTGTTAGCAGAAAAACACGGCTTTACAATTGAAAAAACAGGCGCGCCAGTGATAATCGCAGATGGGCTAAGAGGAAGCAATGAAACCGAGGTGAAAATACCAGGAATACTGTTTAGTGAAGTTTCCATCGCAACCGAAGCAATAGTCGCCAATTCCATGATTGTAACCACTCATGTGACCGGGCATATTGCCAGCGGTATTGGCGGAACAATTAAAAATATGGGAATGGGGCTGGCAAGCCGCAAGGGAAAACTGCGGCAGCATTCCTCAGTGAAACCATGGATTGATGGCACAAAATGTACTGGCTGCGAGCAATGTTTGCTCTGGTGCCCAGCAGATGCTATCACTATGAATGGAGATGTTGCAGTAATAAGTGAGAAACTTTGTATCGGATGTGGCGAATGTCTTGCAGTCTGCCATTTCGAGGCTGTGCGTTACAACTGGCAGACTTCAAGTGAGCAACTTCAGAAAAAAATGGCTGAACATGCTCTCGGCGTGGTGTTAAATAAAAAAGATAAAATTTGCTATTTAAATTTTTTGATAAACATTACAAAGGATTGTGACTGTTTTAATGTGGTACAAAAACCAATTATGAAAGATATTGGAATTTTGGCAAGTACAGATCCGGTTGCCATCGATAAAGCGAGCTTAGATTTAGTTGCGCAGCATGCTGGAGAATCCCTCATAAAAATGTCATATTCCTCGCTTGACCCGATGGTTCAATTAAAGCACGGGGAAAAGATCGGGCTGGGCACAATGGATTATGAACTGAAAATTATTGAATTTTAATTTAGGAAATTAAATAATGATATTTATTCCCACTAAACACACGAAAAGACACTAAATAAATTTAAAAACATTTCTTTGGTTTTATTTTCAAAAAAACTACTTTAGAGAATTTTGTGTATTTAGTGGGCTGAATGTTTATTAAAATTACATTATAAGGCAGACAAAATAAAATGGACTTATTCGAAGTAATTCAAACCAGGAAAAGCGTTCGCAAATACATAGACAAGCCGGTCGAAACAAAAAAAATTGAACAGGTAATGACTGCTGCTCAATTGGCGCCGTCGTGGAGGAATGGGCAGTGCTGGAAATTTATTGTAGTAAATGATCCACAAAAGAAAAAAGAATTGATTCGCTGTACTGGTACTTTCAATATGTCGTGGTTGGGAAAAGAACATGCGATTATTGTTGCCTGTGGAAATCCGGAACAAAGTGGTTTTCGCAACGATAAATATTATTATATGGTGGATGTTGCAATAGCAATGGAAAATCTTGTTTTGGCAGCAACAGCGCTTGGACTGGGAACGTGTTGGATCGGCGCATTTGATGAAAAAAAAATGAAAGCATTGTTGAACATTCCTCAAAACTTCAGAATTGTTGCAATAACACCGCTGGGATATCCAGCGAAAAAAGAAGGTGTTGCCGGACAAATAGCCAGAAAGGTTATCCGCAGTAAAAAACGCAAAATTTTATCAGAAGTTTATTCGATGAATAATTGGGAGTGAAAAATGGCAGATCGAGAAAAAATTGTTTCTTATCTTAATGATTTATTGAACATTTCCGAATTTGAAGATTACTGCGTAAATGGAATGCAGGTTGAAGGGGAAAAAAATGTTAAAAAAATTGTATTGGGAGTGAGTGTCAGTCAACGGTTATTTCAGCAGGCTATAAAAAAGAAGGCGGATATGATCATTGTCCACCATGGAATTTTTTGGAAGAGCGATCCGCATCCATTTTCTCTTACTGGGATATTCCGGGAACGATTAGCATTGCTTATTAAAAACAACATTAACTTGTTAGCCTACCACCTTCCTTTGGATGCTCACCCTGAATTTGGAAATAATGCTCAAATTATGAATTTGCTTAATATCGAATCAATAAAACCGGTTGACGTCGGATTACTCGGTCAATTAAAATCAAAAATAGAGTGGGAAGCATTTGTTGATTTAGTTAATGAAAAAGTTGAAACAAAAGCCCAGATTTTTAAATATGGACCTGAATATGTTCTTCGGGTCCTTGTTTTAAGCGGTGGCAGTTCTGGATTTTATAAATTGGCTAAAGAAAATAATGCTGATACTTTTATAGGTGGGGAAATTAAAGAAAACATCGTCCGCGAATTGGAAGAAGTCGGTATTAATTATATTAATGCCGGGCATTATAATACCGAGAGATTTGGCGTTCGGGCATTGGCAAAAATTGTTGCTGATAAATTTACTATTGATTGTAAATTTGTTGATGTACCTAATCCAGTGTAAAATACGAAGACAAATATTTCATCTTGTTTTAATTTTCTCAATAATTTAAATCCTATTTTTTGCCTCAACAGATAAGAAAAACAATGACATAATAATATTGTTAATATTTCATTTTGCAATATAAATTTACAAATATTAAATAATTAATTGCACATGAAATTATTAATGGGTGATTTAACTGATTAAATAACAGTATAATAATACTGAAAATTTATATTAGCTGTCAATATTGGCATGAACTTTGTTTACTAATTCACTGCTTTAAATGCTCTCGTTAAATAATCAATATAATTAATGCAAAGATTGTTAAATTAAATTTTGAATTTCTTGCGTTGAAATCATTTTATTAAATCTCTTAAAAATTCAAATAAAAAGATACTAAAAAATGAATAGAATAAATATACTTCTTGTGGATAATAATCTGTCTTATCTTGAAATAGCTCGTAAAATGCTCCGCTTCCACGACGAATCCTTTATGATTGATGTGGCAACTTCAATCGATGAGTGCATTGATAAGCTGCTTGAAAAACATTACCATTTACTTCTTTTAGATTATGAAATTGATGGCGGAAAAGGTTTTGATATTCTTTCAGGAATTTCTAATTTTAGTTTAAATGTGCCAGTTGTGATGATGTTAAATGAAGGTTCTGATGAATTAGCTCAAGAAGTCATCGCAAGAGGCGCAATTGAGTTTATTGTAAAAGTAAGAGGGCATTTAACTACTTTACCTCTCACTGTCAGTAAAATTTTACAAAAGAATAGAAAAAAAATAAAAAATACTGAAACAGAAGATAGATATGATGAAAGAAGCACTCCAACCCTGTATCCTGATAATGCCAATGACAGGAAGCTGAGTGAGTACACAAATGCAGATCAGGAAGAGAAATTAGTTGATCAGGCTGAAGAATATGAAAAAGATGCGTATTCTAAAAAAGAAGTAATTAAATTGAATGAAGATATTGAGATCACAGACAATGAGGATCAGACCGATAAAGGATCTGATTTTTCACTTCTTCCTGATGAAGACGATGATGATGAAATTAATATGCGTGATAGTGAGGAAAAGGATGTAACTCCTGATGATCTGCTAATAGAAGAACAAGAGCAACCAATAAAAGAAGAACGGTTGAGTGGTCTTGAAGATGATTTAACAGAACCGTCAGTCCAAAAATTTGCTCATTTGGTTTCAGAAGAAAATTTTGACAAAAATGATAAGGAAGAAACTGTTCGGGCGCAATATGAAAATATTGACGATCTAAATAAAGAACCGACTGAACCAGTTAGCAAAAAGGAAGAACCAGCCAAATTAGAAGATGAACCAGTTCAAGAGGAAAAAAGAACAACATCCCATAAAAACGAAACGCGACTTTTCCTTTCGGAAGAAAATTCTGTGCAAGGCAATGAGGGTTACACGATACAGGACAGGAAGGGAAAGTTTGTTTCTGTTAATATTGTTTTGCAAAAAAAATTGAATTACTCCGAAGAAGAATTACTGGAGCTAACGCTTGAGGATGTCTTGTTTTCTGACCATGTTCCTGAATATTACCAATGGCTTGCCAGTGTGGATACTGGCTTGAGTGAAAAATCACTACAAACCCGGTTTGTTGGAAAATACGGTGACATTTTCCCGGTAGAAATTTCTCTGACTCCCGAACGGAACGACGACGAGGAGATCACTTATTACAGGGGAGTAATAAAATTCAAATCATCTTTGAATGAAGCAGCTTTTCCAACCAATGGCTTTTTTGATCAATCCAAAATGATTCAGGAAATGACGAAGCTCATTCGATTTAGTTATGATTGTTCATTGAATCATTTGTTAGAAAAAATTTCTCAAATGGTCTGCAATACATTTCAGTTCCAGCGAGCGACATTAGCTATACTTGACCGCCGGCGTAGAGCGTTTGTAAAACAAATAATGATAGGTTATACAAATGGTAAAACTGATAACAAGAAAATTCTTGAAGTACCCCAGGAAGTTATTGATAAAGTTTTTAAGAATAAATTCAAGGTAAGAGTTATTTATCAGGATAAAGATTCAAATAAACAAGATGCGATGTTGCCTGTAATTGAAGAACGTCGTCTTCAAAGAAGGGATGATAATAATTTATGGAAAACAGACAATGTGATCATTTTTAATTTAATGGATCCGGCTGGAAATACATTTGGTTATATTTCAATGGACGAGCCAATAAAACCTTTGGTTCCATCACGTGAGATTTTTCACAACATGGAAATATTTACTAATTTGACTTCTTTGGCGATAGAAAATTTTTATCGCTATTCATCCGTAGAGAAACGAAATCGCCGTTTAAAAAGACTGTTGGTGACCGGAAATATTTTTAAATTAAATTTAAGCGGCTCAGAAATTATGAAAGATAGTGTGTGGTCAATTAAATTCTCGCTGGATTTTAACCTGGTTCTAATTGGAATGATAAATGTTGAAACGAATAAGTTGGAAATAAAGGCAGTGGCTTGTGATGATAGAATTAAAACAATCCATTTGAAAGAAATTTCTATTCCTGTGAAAGAACTGCGCCCTGTGTTTAAAAAAGAATATAGCATCGGAAAATCATATTTCATCTCAAAACAGGAGCGTCTTTTTGATAGGTTAAAAGACATTTATTATGATTTGAAAATAGAATCGGAAGAAGAACGCTATTGGCAATGGTGGAATTTATTGATAGTGCCAATATACGAAAAATACAAAAACATAGTCGGTTTTATAATAGCTGATGATCCATCTGATTGCTTGCTTCCTTCAAAAGAAACAATACACACTCTCGAAATATTTGCCAACCAGCTTTCCATCGCAATTGAGAATCGTGTCTCATATCTACATCTTCAACGCAAGGTCGATATAAAAGCAGGTGACCCAATCGAAGACAGAAACGAAAAAAATGAAGGCGGATTAAATCGATTGGTGGAAATATTTTTTAAATAGTAATGTGCGACGTTTACTATCTTGAATTAGCTAACTTATATTTTACCCGATAAAAACAAACTGTACTACCTTTCCTGCACGGATCAAAACCGCCCATGGAAATTAATTTATAATTTATTGCGTCCGTGTAGTTTTTTGATCTGTGTAGGCATTTTTGTCAATGCAATTATACCTAATGCAGCACCCCGATGCATCGGGGCAAACAAATTTTATTTTCCACGCAAAGCCGCAAAGCTTGCAAAGTTGTGACACCACATTTTTCTTGGCGTTCTTTGCGGCTTTGCGTGATATTTTAAAAAAATTTTGTTAAAACAACAAAATTTTTGGGTGTAATAGGATAAAACAAACCTTGTTATTAGCCCCCTATCTTTCTCCAGCCTCAAAATTGAAATTACAACAATTTTTCCGAGACAGAAAACGATATGCTGAAAAATTTTGCTTGATTATTATCATTGAAAATACTATATTTCCTGATTGTAAAAAAAATAGTTTGCAACCAATTAAATTGTAAAGTAATGGAGAAAAATATGGCAAAATATAAAATCGCCTGGTTACCTGGAGATGGCGTTGGCAACGATGTTATGGAAGCTGCAAAGATAGTACTTGATGCAATTAAATTTGACGCTGAATATGTTCAAGGTGATATTGGATGGGAATTTTGGTGTAAAGAGGGAGACCCGCTCCCAAAACGAACAATTGAGATGTTGAAAACTACGGATTGTGCTTTATTTGGCGCCATCACTTCAAAGCCGAAAGAAGAAGCAGCAAAAGAATTGGTTCCTGAATTAAGCGATAAAGGATATGTTTATTCCAGTCCGATTGTCAGGCTGCGCCAGGAATTCAATCTCAGAACCAATTTGCGACCCTGTAAGGCTTATGCTGGTAACCCGTTAAATTATAGAAATAGTATTGACATTACGGTCTTTCGTGAGAACACAGAAGACCTTTATAGCGGCGTAGAATTTCATCCGATCCCAAAAGATGTTATGGATGTTTTAAATGTCAATCATCCTAAAATGAAACGGTTTGCTGAATTACCGTTGGAAGACGTTGCAATTTCATTACGAATTGTTACTCGCAAGGCAGCTCAAAATATTATTAGAGATGCTTTTGAATATGCACTTAAACATGGCAAGAAAAATGTAACAATTGTTGAGAAGCCCAATGTTATTCGAGAGACCAGCGGATTAATGATTCGTGAAGCAAGAAAAATTGCCAGAGAGTATCCAGGCATCGAATTATGGGAAACAAATATTGATGCGCAGTGCATGTGGTTGATCAAAAATCCTGAAGATTACGATGTTCTTGTGACTTCAAATATGTTCGGCGATATCGTCTCTGATTTAAGTGCGCAATTAGTAGGTGGATTGGGCTTTGCCAGCAGCGGTAATATTGGCGATAATTATGCAGTTTTTGAACCGACTCACGGTTCAGCGCCAAAATATGCAGGACAGTACAAAGTCAATCCTATTGCTATGTTGTTGTCCGTTAAGTTGATGTTTGATTGGCTTGGAGAGACTGAAAGAAGAGATAAATTAGAGAACGCAATCGCAAAAGTTATAAAAGAAGGAAAAGTCAGAACATACGACATCGGCGGCAGTTCTTCAACATTAGAAGTTGCAGAAGAAGTGGCAAGAAATCTTTAGACAAATTATCAGGTGAACAAGTTGAGAAAAATTAAGTTAGCATTAGGTATTCATAATCATCAACCGGTTGGAAATTTTGATTTTGTTTTTGAAGATGCTTATAAAAATGCCTATTTACCATTTTTAGATATTTTAGAACGTCATCCAAACATTAAAGTTGCTCAGCATTTTACAGGTGTATTGTTTAAATGGTTATTGAACAGGGACCCTGAATTTGGACCAAGATTAAGAAAAATGGTTGCTTGTGGACAGATTGAAATGATGAGTGGTGGATTTTATGAACCGATTTTAGTGAATATAGCGGATGAAGATAAATTTGGTCAGATAGAAAAATTAAATAAATTTGTAAAGTTGCACACTGGCTATGAGCCCAAAGGACTCTGGCTGGCGGAAAGAATTTGGGAACCTCAATTGCCCAAGCCACTTGCCAGAACAGGAGCGAAATATGTTGTGGTAGATGACTCCCATTTTAAGACTGCTGGACTTGAAGAGAAAGACCTGTTTGGTTATTATATTACCGAAGAAACCGGTCATATAATAAACATTTTCCCAATAAGTGAAAAATTGCGTTACACGATTCCGTTTCAAGAACCAGAGGTGACGATAGAATATTTACGCTCTGTCGCTTCGGAAGATGGCAATAAATTAGTCGTATTTGCTGATGATGGTGAAAAATTTGGCAATTGGCCCAATACGCATAAACATTGCTATGAAGATTTGTGGCTGGAAAGATTTTTTACGACTTTAGAAGATAACCTGGATTGGATTGAAATTATTCATTTCTCTGATGCGCTGGAAAAAATGCTGCCAATTGGGCGTGTTTATTTGCCCACTGCGTCATATCGCGAAATGATGGAATGGGCATTACCTTCCAATACAATCGACAGGTATGAAAATTTTGAAAATCGCCTTAAAAACAATGGCATGTTTGATGAATTCAAAGTATTTGTAAGGGGCGGATTCTGGAGAAATTTTTTAGCGAAATATCCTGAGTCCAATAATTTGCACAAGAAATCTTTGAGAGTCAGCCAGAAAATCCGTGAGTTAATAGGTCAGAAAAAATACGATCAGAATATGGTGAAAAAAGCTCAAGACCATTTATGGGCTGGACAAACAAACTGTCCTTACTGGCATGGTGTTTTTGGAGGGCTTTATTTGAATAATCTCAGAAATGCAGTTTATTCAAATATGATAAAAGCAGAAACTATTGTCGATCGATTGGTAAAATCCAATTCAACATACCAGAAAGGCTGGGTGGATATTGATGTTTTTGATCTGGATGCCGACGGTAGAGATGAAATAGTTGTTGAAAGCAAAATTTTTAATCTTTATTTTGCGCCGCACACCGGTGGCACGCTTTTTGAGCTTGATTTCAAACCAAAAACAGTAAATTTGCTGGATACAATGACGCGCCGCAAAGAAGCTTATCATAAAAAATTACTTGCTATTAAAGATGATTCGAATCCGGGCACAGACACGATGAGCATTCATGATATGGTCATTACAAAAGAGCCTGGATTAGAAAAACATCTGAAATATGATTGGTACCGTCGTACATCATTAATTGACCATTTTTTAGGTCCAAAAACATCGTTAGAGAGTATGGCAAATAGTGAGTACAACGAGACAGGGGATTTTGTGCTTGCGCCATACATTTTTAAAACGAAAAATTGTAAAGGATATTCGACCATTCAACTATCGCGGGACGGATCGGTACTGGTAGAAAATAAACCAAAAAAAATATCTTTAACCAAAACTATTAAAATTCCGGCAAATTGTAATGAAATTGAAATACTGTACAAAATTGAGAATTTAGAAGAGCAAGCTGTTGAGTTATGGTTTGCGGTTGAATTCAATTATGGGCTATTAGCTGGGAACGCTCCGGATCGTTATTATTATTTTGAGAAAGATTTTGATGGAGGAAAGAATCTGGCGAGTTTGGGCAGCGTTGAAGATGTTCAATTTGCAGGGTTGAAAGATGAATGGATGAAGTTAGACATTCAATTAAAATTCGATAAAGTTGCCGATATTTGGCGTTTTCCTATCGAGACAATTTCTCAATCAGAAAGTGGGTTTGAGCGAGTTTATCAAAGTTCAGTGGTTGTTCCGAATTGGCTTTTAAAACTGAACAAACGCAGTAAATGGATAGTAAAAATAAAACAAGAGATAATGGAATTATAAATCAAAAGGTTTTAAAATGCGCAAAATTAAAAAATCAACTTTATTGTGGTCGGTGTTAATATTCACCGTCTTTGTACTGGCGTTCAATTTTTCTTACAGCTATCTTTTTTCTGCGGATAATGCATATCAGCAGATGGCGCGTTTCATGGAAGTGTTTAGAATCGTTCGTTCTTATTATGTAGAGGACGTTGATTCTGAAAAGATGATGACAGGCGCCATTGAGGGAATGTTAGAACAATTGGATCCCCATTCAGTTTATATTACGCCAAAAAAGTTAAAAGAAATTACTGAACAATTCCAGGGAAGTTATCAAGGCATTGGAATAGAATTTATTATTCAAAATAAAGTGCTTACCGTTGTATCACCAATAGCAGGTTCACCATCTGAAATGCTTGGTATTCAACCCGGTGATCAAATAATAAAAATCGAAGGCAAGAGCGCTTATGGAATTACTGAAACAGATGTACAAAAAAGATTAAAAGGCCCAAAAGGTACAAAAGTTGCCATTACGATCCGGAGACCCGGGCTGGATGATCCTTTTGATATTACAATTACGAGAGACAAGATTCCTATTTACAGTGTTATGGCGCATTTTATAATTAAGGATAAAATAGGGTATGTTTATGTAGGCAGATTTGCTCAAACCACTATTGATGAGTTTGACCAGGCTATCAGAGACCTGGACAAACAAGGGATGGAAGCGCTATTGCTTGATTTGAGAGGGAATACTGGCGGTTATTTAGATCAAGCATTTAAAATGGCAGACAGATTTATTGACGGCAATAAAAAGATCGTTTATACTAAAGGCAGAATTCCTAATTCCAATACTGAATATTTTGCAACAGATCGAGCAACCCATTCAAAAATTCCCCTGGTCATACTAATTGATAAGGGATCAGCCAGTGCCTCAGAAATTGTTGCTGGAGCGGTGCAGGATTGGGATAGAGGATTAATCGTTGGTGAGACAAGTTTTGGAAAAGGACTTGTGCAAACCCAGGTACCGTTAAAAGATGGGTCTGCTTTACGAATAACAACCGCTCGATATTATACTCCAAGCGGGCGACTTATTCAAAGGTCTTATGAAAACGGATTGATGGATTATTATACTTCAGTTTATGAAGATAAGGACGGTGAAAATCAAGATGAAAGTTCAACAGAGAAACCAGTATTTTACACAAACGCTGGGAGAAAGGTTTATGGCGGGGGAGGAATTATGCCGGATATAAAGATTAAACATGGCACGATTACAAAACAAACCACAAAGTTAATTTTCAAACGATTATTTTTTGAATTTGGGTCCAAATATGCTTCTCATCATAGTGAATTAAAAACTAATTTTGACTTTTTTAAAGATCATTTCATAATTGACAAAACGATTTTACAAAATTTCAAGATATTTATTGAGTCTAAAGATGTTCTGTTTAAAGATGAAGATTTCAAAAAAGATTTGAGTTATATTAAACTGATGATAAAAGCAGAAATAGCAAGAAATTTATGGGGGTCGCAACGCTATTATCAAATAAGAATAACTGGAGATAACCAGATTCAGAAAGCAATGGAATATTTTAACCAGGCAGCTAAAATAACTGGATTAATTTGGAAGTAAGAAAATTAAGCACTTAGTGTTGATTTCATTATTATTAACTATAAGTCAATTTTTATTGAAAAAAATCAAAAATATGAATGGCAAGATTATAAAGATTGCAATTAAATAAAAAAAAGTATTGACTTTTTTAAAAAAATTAGTTATAATAAATCGTTAATTATAATTTTACAAAATGATAATAAATCCTTATTATTCACAAATTATGGAGGGAGTTAAAGAATGGTAGAGCTTTATCTCAAAGGTGGTTTCATGATGTGGCCGATTCTGTTTTTCTTTATTTTAGGACTGGCGATCAGCTTAGAAAGAGCATGGAACCTATCAAAGGCATCAATTAACACTCGTAAATTCATGGACAAAATTCAAACGGCGCTGAAAGAAGGCGGCGTGGATGCTGCTAAAGAAGTATGTGAAAACACACGCGGTCCAGTAGCTTCAATTTTCCATGCTGGATTATCTCGTGTTGATCAAGGGATCGATCAGGTAGAAAAAGCAATAATGAATGCTGGTTCTATCGAGATGGCATTTCTTGAAAAAGGGCTGGTTTGGCTGGCTACTGTAATTAGCGTTGCTCCGATGCTTGGTTTTACCGGAACTGTCTGGGGTATGGTCCAGGCTTTCGATGATATCGCAGCGGCAAATGATATCTCTCCAACCATCGTTGCAAATGGTATTTCTGTTGCTTTGTTGACGACTTTGTTTGGTCTTATTGTTGCAATTATTATTCAATTTTTCCATAATTTATTCGTTTCTCGAATTGATAAATTGATCATTGATATGGAAGAAAGTTCAGTAGAATTAGTTGACACCTTAATTGATATTGAGAAAGCCAAATAAAAATCTTCCTTGAGAGGAGAAATAAAAAATGTTGGTAGATAAAAAAAAGAAGAAACGATCTGCAGAAGTTCCAACATCATCCTTAGCGGATATGGCTTTTCTCTTACTAATTTTTTTCCTTGTTACAACTACTATCGACGTTGACAAAGGAATCGGTTTGGTTTTACCACAAAAAGGTGAAACAATAGAGATTAGAAAACGAAATATCAGCAACCTTTTGGTGAATGCTGAAGGTAGGGTAATGATTGACGATCAAATAGTTGAAATTTCTATGCTCAAAAGCATTGTCCAGAGGAAGTTGGCTGAAAATGATAAGCTAATCATATCTATAAAAACCGATGCTAATACCAAATATCGATATTATATTCAGGTTTTAGATCAGCTTAAACAAGCCTGGGGAAATAAAAAAACACGTATTTCCATTGCTGAACCTGAAAGATAAATCTAATAATTTATTTTATTGCAGTGGTAAATATTAATAAGGAATTGAGGAGAAAAGGCTTTGGAATTTAAGAAAAAAAGTAAAGCAGATGCTGGCATCCCTACAGCTTCAATGCCTGATATTATTTTTATGCTCCTAATTTTTTTCATGGTTGCGACTGTCTTTAAGGAGTTTCGAGGGATCCCTGTCCGTTTGCCTGCCGCAAGAAAAATTGAAAAGCTGCCTGGTAAACGAAATGTTGCCTATATTTGGGCTGACGATAGAGATCGCATCTCTATTGACGATAAATTTGTCGAGATAAGAGAAATTTCAAAATTGATGTATGTGAAATGTAATGACGAATTATCCCCATTAAGAGTGGTCTCCATGAAAATTGATGAACGTGCAAAAATGGGATTTGTTACAAAAATTCAAGAGGAGCTAAGAGAGGCAGGTGGGGGCGCCTTAAATGTTAATTACGCAACAAAAACAGCAAGTAAGTGAGGTGAATTATCATGGCGTTAAGAAAAAATCCAGATGTTGATTTGAAATTAAAGTATAAAAAAGTCATCGAATTCACCCTTGTGCTTTCTCTACTGATTTGTATTCTTTTGTTTCAAGCTTTTAAGAAGTTTGAAAAAGCAACAGTAGAGTCGAAAATTGAGATTCAAAAAATTCAAGCAGAAGAAATTCCACAGACATTACAGGAAAAATTACCGCCGCCGCCATCTCGTCCAGCTATTCCAATAGAAAGTGAGAGTGAGGATATTCCGGAAGATGCAACAATAGAAGAAACTGATATTGATTTTAACGAAGTACCTCCGCCGCCACCTCCGCCTGCAGGAGATGATGATCAGATACAATTTATTCCGTATGATGAAGCTCCGCAGCCAATTGGTGGTTTTGCTGCTATTCAGAAAAAATTAAAATATCCTGAAATCGCGCGAAAAGCTGGCATTGAAGGAAGTGTTATTATTTATGCCAAAATAAGTATAAAAGGCATTGTAATAAAAACGAGAGTTATTAAACCGTTAGGAAATAGCGGTTGTAATGAAGCTGCGATTAAAGCCATCAAAGCTGTTAAGTGGAAACCTGCTATGCAGCGTGATAAACCAGTAGAAGTTTGGGTGAGCGTTCCTGTTAGATTTAAGTTGAGATAATTAAACTCTCTGTAAAATAACATGATGACTTAATTTTAAAGCGGTATATAATTTTTTATATACCGCTTTTCTATTTTATTCCAAAATGAAAGAGCCTATAAAAAAAATATTTGTTATTTTGATTGTAGCAATCACCTGTGGTCTGAGTTGTTTAAATCCTTTTGCACCGCAGCTTGTTGATTCGGATAACAACGATTTGATTATTACTGAGCAGAAAACGCCGGACGAAGTGCTGCATAATTTTAAGTATGCTTATGTTTTTAAGGATTCGGTATTGTACAGTGATTTGTTGGACAGCTCGTTTGTATTTATTTATTTTGATCCAAACCTCGAGTCCTCTGGCAGGTTTGTAAGCTGGGGCAGGGATATTGATTTAAAAACAACTGGCAGGCTTTTTCGTAATTTTGATGTGATTGATTTGATCTGGAACAGCACCATATATTCTTTTAATGAAGAAAAACGTGCAGAATATTCAAAAAGCTTTAACCTTTCATTAATTAAAAACAATGAAACAATCAATATTACTGGCAATGCAATTTTTGTCTTTAAAAAATCTGAATATGATGAAAAATGGAGAATAATTCAGTGGAAAGATGAATCTGATTTGTAAGTGATTATTTTAATTTCTAAACACTAAAACAATACAATGCCATTATTTCAAACAATAACATCGGTATGAATAAATCAATTGACTTTGGTGAATAGAAACGGGAATACTATTGTAACAGTACCAGATGGTATCGCTCCAAATTTAAGACGTTTTACCAGGGATAATAGCTCTCGTTGAAATTGAGGATGTTTTATTGTGGAATCTACTACCTTAGCTGAGCTTACAAACCCATTAGCCGCGATAGTAAATTCAATCGAAATTTTACCTCGTAGATTAGGATTTCTCTTTAAATACTTTTCATAAATGTATTGTATCTGTCCCTGTCTTGAAAGAACAATGTTCGTGATTGACTGCTCCGTACGGTACCCCAATGCTTCAGAGCTGCCAGTTACCTTTTGCGGCTTAACCAAATCAACTTTTGCTCTCTTCTTGAGCGTAACCTGGGGAACATCTTCCTCCATATCATTCAGCCAGTCATCTATTCCACCCGATCCGCCAGTACCAATTAATTGGTCAAGCGGATCAATTTTATCTTTTGTGCCATTTTTGCCAACTTTAAGATTTGTGCCACCGCTAATAATATCATCAAGCTGGGTGATTAATCCTTTATCCATTAGCGCCTCAACTATTGAACTGGCGTTACTGCTGGAACCGGACCCGCCAATTAAACCGAGTAACCCTGCTGATGCAACTGGATTGCCTTTTCCGGAGCCTTTCCTGCGCCGATTATTTCCGCTTCTGTTTGATGATTTGTTCTTGTTTTTATTGTCTGAAGATTTATCCGCTTCCTCGGTTTTTCCCAAATTTGCTGCGGATGTTGAACTTTCACTTTCAAACAATTCTTCAGTAGGTTTTATGATAAATTTGGCAAGCCGTTCCGGCATTTTTTCAATATCAAATCTTTTTTCAATATTTACTTTATAGTCTTTTAACCCATAAATTATCAGCGCATTTAAAACAAAAACGATCAAAAAGATGAATTTAAACAATAAATCAGAAGATAACGATTTTAATGTTGATCGAGTCCATGAATAAGCAGGAGAGTTAAAAGCTATGGCACGTTTCTTTTGTTCGACTTCCTGAAAGAAAAATTCAATTTTAGTATCACCAACAGTCAAGAACCCCGTTTTGCTCGGAGTTAGTTTGAGCGAGTAGGAGTTTTGTTTGTGGGGTAAAATGTCATGCGTAACAAGATCGTCGATACGAAGAGTAGATATGTCTAAGGTAACTTCCCCGCTAATAAATGGTTTGATATTAACCTGGAAGAAACCGTTTTTTTGTGCTATGAGCGTATGCCGTTTTGGGTATTCTGTACCATAAAGGATCAAATCATTGTTCCCGCTCTGCCCGACTGTAAATTTGCCCCCTTTATTAAGGATAAATTGTTGCGAATATTTTGAGCGGATAACATTCAGTATTAAAGGTTTATTTCTTTTAGCCATTTATAATCAAAATTTTTAGATTATTGTATTCTATTGTTTAGATAAAAAAATAGTTAAGTGAGGTTTCTAATTAAAAATGGGAATTAGTCAGGTTTTGCAACAGCCAACATAATATCATTGAAACCAATTTTTCCACAAGTAAACATGATTTTTTTAATAACAAGATAAGGAAGCTCTCGATCTCCCTGGATAGATATTTTGCCAGTGAAACCGATCCCTGTTGATGAACTTATATCTCCAAGTTTTTCGCTTAAATCTCTTTTCTTTTTAAGTTCTTTCAGCAGCTGGGGTATCAAGTTTTGATTACTTCGCATAATATCATTTACTTTTGCCACTTCATGACCATCCAATAAAATCAAATCATGAGTAACAGCTATAATTGATACTGTTTGAGGTGCTTTCTGCGCAGTGGACTCCGGAAGTTTTAAATCAGGAGCGACTGACATAATTTGACCTTCCGCTGAGTAGCTTTTCAAAAGGAATACCAGCAAAATAGTAAACATATCAATCATTGATGTTAGTTTAAGAGAGATTTGAGTCGATCTTTTGTTTCTTCTACCATCTCCCACATGAAATGTGTAATCGTTTTTTTGAAATATATCCATTATTAAACTCATTATTAAATATCAGTAAAGTAATTAACCAGACAATGAAACGTTAGGGAAACCTGTTTCCCGGCATCTGTCCATCACTTTGATAATTATGTCATATTTAACTCTTGCCTCAGGAGAAATAATAATATCTTCCGCTTGTGGATGTTTATTTTTAATTTGTTTTAATTGTTCAACAATTTGAGTATAATTATATTTGTCATTAATTTTATCTACTGGTTGAAATTTGAATCCAGGGCTTTTAAGCTGGAATCCTTTTTCCTTAACAGAAAGCAAAATTAGAACCAGGTTTTTTGGCTTTTGCTGAACCTGTTGTGTGCGGTTTTTGTTTAAAGTTGGAAGTGAAAGTTCTACAATTGCTAATTGTACAAATGCAGCAGTTAAAAGTAAAAAAGGAATTAACAATAAAAAGATATTCATCACCGGAATAATGTTGATGTCAACTTCTTTTATCCGTTTTTCTCTGCCCATTGATTTTTTAATATTCATTTATTCACCCTTTTTCATTTTTATGGCGATCAATCTTTTATATATTCGGGCAACGTGTTGATTAATCTCATCAATCAATTCATTAGTTTTTTCCTGTAGAATCGAATAGGCAATCATGCAGGGGATAGCAGATATTAAGCCAAATGCAGTTGTATTCATCGCCTGTGAAATACCTCCCGACAAAAGCGTCGATTTCATTGAGGCATCGGCAGTTGCAACTGCTTCAAAAGATGTAATGAGCCCAAAAATTGTTCCCAACAAGCCTAATAGAGTAGAAATATTTGCAATTGTTGGTAAATATTGAGTTCTCTTTTCCAGTTTAGGAATCTCTGCCAGGGCTGCTAATTCAAAAGCGTTTTGAATATCAGCAGAACTATTGCTGGCTTCTTCAAGACCTGCTCTAGTTATTCTGGGCAATGCAGCATTGGATACGCTGCAAAATTCGATAGCGCTTTTAATATTATTATGCTGCACAAATTCAAGTACACGATTTACAAATGCATTATTATCAATCCGATTTCTGCCGAAAATAAATATTGAACGTTCAATCATAATTGCGATTCCCGTAATAAGTACTACAAGAATAACGTACATGAATGGCCCCCCGGCTCTGAAAGAAGTTACAATAAAATCCAAAGTTAAAACCTCCTATAAAATTAATTCCTGGTGCATATTAGTTATTTTGTCATTAAACATTAAATAGCGTTTATATTACCACTGTATAAGGTCCTTGTTTTTTTTTGCCTCTTTTTTCCTTACACGTTTTAAGCTGCTTTTTTCAACATTTCTAAAAATATCGTCAAAAAAATGGCGGTTTATTTTAAGTCCATCAACTTTTGGGTCTGTTGCTGAAATTATAAAAATCGCTTGAGGTTTTGCAACATTTCCAAATATTTGCACTTGTTTGACAAACACTTTTACCGAATTCTTTGAAATTTTTGATTCATCTTGCTGTTGTAAGTTTGAATTTTCTTGCTTTGGTTTTATTGGTACCGGGTTAGCTTTTTTTGCTGCATTAGCATTAAATGAACTGCCAATTGTAAGTTGAACAATTATTAACAATATTAAATTACGGTGTTCGTTTTTTAAAATATTTTTCATCGCGAGCTTCCTCTAATATGACTGGTTGGCACAATGTTTTTTTTATTTGTTTTTCTGGTAAGCTCAGATTGTGATGCTAAACTCAGCTCTAATAATAGTTGTTCAAAACGTTTTTTACTTTGATTAACCCACTCATTTTGAATATTATTTTTTTTCGCATTAGCAATATTCGCTCTGAAAACATCAAGAGCTTTTTGCTTAAAGGAAATTATCTGTTTGTTTATCGTCTCTAAATAAGCTTGTTTTTCTGCATCGGTGTATTCGGCAGGAATGGGTGAATTTTCAAATGCCTCGGCTAAATGTTCAAAAGCCATTCCAGTTTTTAACAGAGAAGCTGTGGTCCAATCAGCAACTTGATATTTTCCAGCTTCCACATATTCTTTAACAACAGAATTGAGAAGAGCAATTTTATTCTTCATTGATATATTCAATGGAGGGACAATTTTGATTTGTTTGTATTTTTCAAAACCAATTTCACCTATTAAGAATTGGGCTTTAGCTGGCAAATATTCTTCCACCGGGATACGCCTTCTTCTTATTTTTTTAAATTCTTTTACAGTGGTTTTAAATTCTTTTAAAGCCCTGTTTGTTTCTTGTCTATTATATGAAATTTCGCCGATTTTATATAATGCCTCTATGTAATCATCCGGATCAACACTCGCGAAACGATTTACATAATCACTGTAAGTTTGTTTGCATTTGAACCATAATTCCATCTGTTCAAAACAGTTTGCTGCATTTAATAATGCACGCGGAGCTAATTTAGAATTGGGACATTGGGTAACTAATTTCATATAATTATTCGATGCGCGCAACCAGTTTTCTTTTTTTTCATATAGTAAACTGGTCTTAATGAGAAGTTCGTCTTTGAAAGCAATATTGGGCTGTTCTTCAAGCATACGCTCATAAACCCTGACAGCTTTTTCAAAATCACCAGCCTCTTCAAATTGGTTTGCTGCCTGAAAAATTGCTGCTTTTGCAATTTCTTCGTCTCCTGTGCTGAAAGCAAGTTTTAGAAAATGAACAGCAGCCTGGGTAGTCTTACCCTTGTTCTTAAAATTTTCAGCAAGTTTAAACTTGGCTCTTGCTACCATTTTTTTTGCCCTGGTTACAGATTTGGCGGAGTCAGGAAAGGCATCCGCTAAATTATTAAACCACTTTTCCGATTCTGCATATTTTCCCATCTTTAAGTAACATTGAGCTATCATATTAATCGACTGACCATAAAATGGTAAATTCCGATATTCCGGACTGATAGTAATTTTATAAACTCTTGCTGCTAAATCCCATTTATTTAATTCATAAAGTGTTTCTGCGTATTTCAGCAATACTTCCAAAAGGTTTTTGCTATCTGGCAATTGCCGGACAAAATCATTACAGGCTCTTATTAGCTTAAACTGGGCTTCACTGCCCACCTTTATTGGAATTATGGTTTCGCCGCCACCGATAAAATCTTCAATGTAGTAAGTAACAGAATCTTTTGCAGGAGATTCGCGTAACAGTTGATAATATGCAAGGATTCTATTGTAAGCAGCGTCTTCAATAAATTCGTTATCGTCGTAAAAAGTCATTACTTTATAGTACTCATCAGCAGCTTTGTCAAACTCATTTATTTCATAGTAACATTCAGCTAAATAATAATTGACTCTTGCAGCTTTTTTGCTGTCCCTGAATTTTTTAAGGAACTCTTCATGTTTTTCAATCGCAAGTCTATAGTCTCGTAGCCGTTTTTTTCCCTGTGCCCTTGCCTGGTAATGCGTGCCCAATGAATACAACATTTCTTCCGAAAGGGTCACCGCATCTGTTCGGATTTTCCCTTCAGGATGTTTTTTGATCCAGTCGCTATTTGGACCATATTTTTTTACAAAAATGTCTTTTGCCCGGGCTGCAAGATCTTCATCCATATCTTTTTCAAAACATTGGATAATTTCCTTTTGTATCAATGGTGCCTCGGAATAAAAAGGATAAAGCTCGAGTAGCATTTTATAGGCATTTATTGCTTCTGTATAAAAATTTTGATCTTTGTAAATCTCGCCCATTTTTTTCAATACGTCAATGGCGTAATTTTTTATTTCCTCTTTGCTTAAAATTTTTTTAATACTTGCTGGGCCTTCATATTCTGTCAAAGAATAAGCAATATAGTCAATAGCTTCATTTCTCACATCAGCTTTGGTTTTTCCTAAAAGTTCTGTGTTAATAGTTTCCAGCAAGGAAATATCGCTGATAAGATAGATAAAAGAGGAAATGGCATTTGGATAATCATTAACATTAAAATATGACCAGCCCAGTTTATAAAGTGAGTAATTAAAATAGGGGTCGTCCCATTTTTCCAATAGATGTTCGTACTGCTCGATAGCTTTGTGAAAATCTCTGTTATTAAAATAATATTCACCCAGTCTGAAATGAGCCTCCGATATTTTGGGGCTGTCAGGTGTTTCAAAGATTAGTTGCTGGAGATAATCTTTTGCTTTATCCTGATTTCCCTCATCAAGATGAGAAATAGCAAGACGATATATAATTTTGTCTTTATATGGAATGGTTGGATATTTTTCCAATAATTTGTAACAAGTCTCTATGGTTTTTTTGAAGCTAACACGCGGTAAAATTGGCTCGCGAAAAGATGCTCCTTTTTCAAATTTTTCTATATCCGTTTCGTATTGTTTCATTTTCTGTTTGAATTCATATTGAGATTTACTTGCATTTAACTCAGCTAAATCAAACATTAAATGTGGAATGAAAAGTTCATTTGGATATTTTGCAATCGTTTCTTCGTGATGACGTATCGTTTGATTCAATTTTTCAATATCAATAGTGTCAGTCGTGTCTTTGAGTTCATATTTTCTAGGAAACTTTGGCATTTTATTATTTTTAAGCTTCTGGGCATAAGCCAGGTTACCCTCAAAAAATAGAACGATAGTAAATAGAAAAAAGAAAATTAATGTCAATAATTTATATTCTTGTAATTTGAATGTCCGCATGTTTTTTATTCCAAATAAAAAAGTTAGTTTCCCCGTGATGTTGACATCTCCTTTAAGAAAAGCGCTCTTGAAATTCCATATTCTGCGTACCCGCGCCAACTTTTTCTTCTTTCCTGGCGTTCCGCTAATTTTGTTAGCTTATCAATACTCTGCTGCATTAATAGCAAATGATCTCGTTCATTTAAAAGATGGGCGATCATCTTTTCTCTGAAATCTCTTAATTCTTTCTTTTTCTTTATAAGATATTTCGGAATTTCCTTGCCACCACTAATTAGGGGAATAGCATCGAAAAGCTTTGTCTCTTCAATAAGAATTTTAACCTTCAAATTTCCTACCTGATTCTCCGATTGTTTTAGATTATTTTTTACTTTCCGAATTAAACCTGGCACATTTCGTTTTTCAGGATAGAGATTAACTATTGTTTTGTAGGCTCCTAATGATTTATCGTACTCTCCCAGAGCTATATAAGCCTGACCCAGTAAAAAATAAGATTCTTCAGCATTTGCTGTGTTTGGATAATGCTTTATTAATTTATTTAAATGTTTAATGACATTTTCATAATCTTCTAATTTAAGATAAGACCAGCCCAATGCTAATAGCGCATCTTGATAGTGTTCATGTTTTGCAGAAATTTTTGATAATTGGTGAATGGCTGCTTTATAAGCATTTAATTCATAATAAATTAGTCCCAAAGTTAAACGAGCATTGTCCACCAGGTTACGCCTTTCGCCGCTTATTATCGGCAAACTGGTTACTTTTCGAAAATAATCAACAGCTATTGCAACATTGGACTTTTTTAAATACGAGAGCGCTGTTGAATATAATGCGCCGTCATAAAAATCGCTGCGGTTGTCAACTTTTTTTAAAACACTAATCGCCATATCATAATTTTTTAGCCGATAGTGGCACTTTCCTGCAATGTAACGGGCTTCGCTCAGAATCTTTTTATTGTGTTGGGCTTTTTTTACAATTATATAATATACCTGTAACGTACGTTTATAATCATTTTGTTGATAAAAAGCTCTTTCCAAACCTAATAATGCATCTGGAATGTGTTCGCTTTTTCTATATTTTTTTAATAAATAGTTAAACATTCTGATTGATGCCATTGTCAGCTCTTCCTGGAAAAGGCAATGCCCTAAATAATTAACTACTTTATCCATTTTATTAAATTGAGGATAAAAATCCATAATTATAATCAGTTCTTGAGCACAGTTCCAGTACTCTCCATCCTGGAACAATTTTAAACTTGTGTGAAAGATTTTATTGGCAGCTACTTCTGATTCTCTCTCACTTTTATTGTTCAACTGAAGGGGAGAAGAACTTTTTGTCGTCTTCTCTGTCTTTGCAAAAGCTGAAGCATCGTTAAAAATGAATTGAGCTAAAAATAAACAACAACAGATTATTACGATTGCTTTTTGCAAGTTAATATTTTTTATATTCGTTGGAAATCGCATAAATTATTAACCAGAAGTTTTTCCGTGATTGCCCTTCTTTTTTCCTTTTTTAAGTTCATTTTGCATTTTTTTCAAATCTTGTTTTACATTCTGACGTTTTTTTCTAATCGCTTCTAATTTTCGAAGCTCTCTTAGCCGTCTTTCCTTTTCAAGTTTAGCTGTTTTGTCAAAATATTTATATACAGAAAAACGGTGGGAGATTCCAATCATGGCTCTCCAGTCACTGTATTTTTTGTGGAATATGTCCAAATTTTCAAGAGAATCATATTGAGTAAATGCAAAATCAAACGCTATATGAATGGTATTGTTCCATGGACCTAAAAAGCGGATTCCCTGGGTAATCCGCATGGAGTTCTGGTTGAACGCAACATGTGCGGGATTATTAAAGAAAATTTCTCCTGAGTATTCAGTATAAAATTGAATAGAACGAATTGAATATTTCAATCCTGTTCCGATGATTAGTTGATCAATTTTAGATGAAAAATACTGATCGTAAATATCATGGTCCAGATAACCAAAATTCAAATTAAATTTCATTGGGAAATTTGGCATTATGGGTAAAAAATCAAGCGATAATAATGCTTTTATTGCCCAGGCCGGTTTATCGGTTGAAAAAACCTCGAAAGGAACGTTTGGATATTTTGCACTCGGAAATTTAAAATGACCGGCTAATCCAAACTTAAATACTTTTGATGAAAGTGGTGTCAGGTATTTTAAACCCAGTTGAGTATCTCCAATTTGACCCCAGAGGTTACGTTGATTATCCTGGTAGGGAACAAAATTAAGATAACATTCTAAATAGTTTGCTAAACCAACGGTCAAATTGATATTAAAACGATAGTACTTTGCTAGCGCAACAGATTGTCCTTCTTGTTCCATGAAACTTGTTATGTTGGTATTTAAAAAGATATCCGCAGGCGTTATTGGGTCAGCTTCTAATACCCGGCATAGTCCTTTACCACCCGTAATAGAAATTTGGCTTTTTGCTTCTTCAACTGACAATACTATAAAACTAACGAAAAGAATAAATATAAATTTTTTCAAAACAATACCCACCAATTTGTTATTAAATTTATTTTTACTATCATTAAAAATATATAAAGATTATTGTTTGGTTTTTATAAAAAAAGATGTTAAATTGAGAAATCCCGATTAAATAAGTTAGATAAAAATATTAAAATTTAAAACAATTATTATGCCATAAATATCAATTTACTTAAAATTATAACAAAATCTTAACTATGTGAAATTAAATAACTTGGAGGCTGGTACATATAAATTAAAAATAAAGTGTTATGATCGTTAATTTAGTTAAGTGACTTAATTTGATACAGTAAAGAGAAATGAAATTAAAATTGACCTAAAATTAAACAGTTGGTTTTTTCAAAACTAAATATTGACCGTTTAATTTATTAGTGTTAAGATGTTATAAAACGATACAATCAATCCAATAAATTAAATACAAAAATGTAATTCTTTGCATTATTATAATAACAACATTAATAAGGAAAAAGTTGCAAACTTTTTTAATTTTTTTTTGTCTAATAAATCGTAATTAAGGAAGCTATATATGGATAATAAAGAAGAGCTGCTGATTCGTAGAGCTCAACGTGGGAATTTAACAGCATTCGATGATTTGATTAAACAATACGATGAAAAAGTTATGAGAATTATTTTAAGCATGTTAAATAATGTTGATGATGCTCGAGATGTCTATCAGGAAGTTTTTATGAAAGTGTTTCAGTCAATAAACAAGTATCAATTTCAAAGCAAATTTTATACATGGTTGTTTCGAATCGCTGTCAATACCAGTATTAATTTCCGCAAAAAGAGAACGAAACAACAGGGCAGATCAATCGAAGAATATTTGGAAGAAAATGAAAACGATTGGCAAATAATAGTATCTGATGATTCAGAAAATCCTGAAAAACAGCTCTTGAATTTAGAATTAGGCAGCAATATTCAGCATTCAATAAATAAACTGTCTCCAAGGCAAAAAACTGTTTTTGTGTTGCGCCACTACCACGGATATAAATTAAGTGAAATCGCTGAGATAATGAATTGTTCAGAGGGGACGATTAAAAATTATATGTTTCGTTCTGTTCAAAAATTAAAAAAAGAATTAAAAGAATATCGACAAATTTAGATAGGAGTTGTCATGAAACAATGTAAAAAATATCGCCAATGGATCTGGCTGGCTGTTTATGACGAACTGAAAGAAAGAGAAAAAAAATTATTGGATGAACATATTAAAGCCTGTGCTGACTGTTTGCTTGATTTTGAAGAAGCAAAGCAAACAAAAAATTTACTTGATAAAAAAATCCAATTAAAACCAACCGCATCTTTGATGGAGGAGAGTCGTACAGAATTACACCAGAGGTTGTTATTGGCTACAGAACTCAGGTATAAAACAAAATTGATAAAAAAAATATGGGGATTTATTTCGTTAGATTTTTCTCCAGCGCTGCGTTTTTCGACAGCATTGGCAATGTTACTGATTGGAATTTTAATTGGAAAATGGATGTTCATTAATAAGGTATCAGAAAAAGATTTTAACGAGCAGCAATTTTCTTTATTATCAAACTTGAACATCGCTGGTGTAGAATCAATTAATTATGATCCTATGACACACCAGGTTTCAATGAAGTTGAATACTATGAAACAACTAACAATTCAGGGCGACATGGATACACCAGAGATCAAGCATTTATTAGCACAAACATTAATGTCAGAAAGACCGAACATTCGTTTGAAAACAGTTGGCGCTTTATCCATGACAAAATCTTTTGACCAACAGGTTATAAAAGCGTTGATTGAAGTTTTAGAGAATGATGAAAATCCAGGAATTCGGTTAAAAACGATTAAATTGCTGACAACAATACCGTTCAATGCGTCCATAAAAAATTTAATAACTAAAGTATTAATTCGTGTACTGTTAAAAGAAGACAACTCAGCAATTCGTAATGAAGCAATAGATGGATTGGATAAATTAAAAAATGGGTCTATCGAGCCAATAATTTATAATGCTGCCAGGAATGATTCAAGCGAATATGTTCGATCAAAAGCAGCGCTTATTTTACAGCGGACAGAAAATCCAGAAATACCTAAACATTAATTTTATTGAAATAACATAATTAACTTTTAATTTATTGGAGGTACAAATCATGAAAAGAAAAGTGTTAGTCTCCGTCTTTATTTTTATCTTTTCAGTAATGCTGTTAACAGCTTCATTTTTATCTGCCCAGGACCTCAAAAAAGTAGGTCGATATTACATAGCCGAAATTGAAAAAAAATTCAATGTTAAAAAGGGCGGCGACCTGGTTATGGAAGAAATCCGCGGAGATGTCCAAATTACTACTTGGGATAAAAATGCGGTACAAATTCATGAAACACGAAAAATGGATGTTTATACCGAGCAAGAAGCTAAAGCTGTATTAAAAGATTTAAAATCTGCTTACCAACAAATCGGTAATACAATTAAAGTAGGAACTGAAGGCAGTTATCGTTCCTATATGAGTAGTAAGTTTAAAATTACGTTGCCTGCTGTTTTTAATGTAGATGTCAGTACAAAAGGTGGCGATATTTCAGTTGCCGAGCTCAAGGGTACTGTTAAGCTGAAAACTTCAGGAGGCGATATTGATTTAAAGAGCATCGATGGCGAAGTTAATGCTAAAACTTCTGGCGGTGATGTTACGGTTGAGAAAACAACTAAACAAGTGTACGTAAAAACCTCTGGCGGTGATATTGAATTGGTGGATGTCGAAGGTGAAGTAAATGCCAAAACATCCGGCGGAGATATCGAAGTGAAAAACAATAAAGCAAAAGTCGTCGCCAATACTTCTGGTGGATCCATTGAACTTTATAATGTCGGCGCTGAAGTTGATGCTCATACTTCTGGTGGAGATATTATTGTTAATGGCAGCAAAGGGTCTCTTGAAGTAAGTACCTCAGGAGGTGATATTGAACTCAAGAATATCAATGATATTATTAAAGCCAAAACCTCGGGCGGAGATATTGACGCAGACAATGTCTTAAACGGTATAATAGCAAAAACTTCCGGCGGCGATATCGGATTAAATAATATTAAAGGTTTCATCGAAGCGGCGACATCTGGTGGCGATGTTGAAGCAGAAATGACATTGACTAATTTTAGTAAAGATCATCACGTAACTTTGAAATCTTCGGGAGGTAACCTTAAACTTTACATTCCGGCAAAACTGCCTGCAACGATTGACGCCACAATTAAGATAAGCGGTTTTTCATGGCATGATTATGAAATCTCCTCTGATTTTCCGCTAACTACAGAAAGGGAAAAAGATAGCAAGGGGCGGCGAGAAAAACGAGTTGAGCTGATTCATAGTCAGGGCAAAATTAATGGGGGCGGAGATTTAATTAAACTTGAGACCAGTAACGGAAATATTGAAATTAAAAAATTTAACTAAATTATATTTTTTTACCCCTGATATACTTTTATTATAAATTAAGGGAGATGTGTTTTTAACATGTCTCCCTTTTTTGCGTGGTTATCAGAAAAATTCGTTTAGACTAATAATATTATTGAAGATGAGAAAGCAATATTTGCAGGTATGGTATTGATTATTTTGGAATTACTCAGCCTGGCAGGTATGTTTTATTTACCATAACTTTAATATCGTATATAATAATCAGTTTAGATAATTTATTGCTCCCAATGCTTCTCAATTTTGTTAATTATATTACATTCATTTCATATTTAAATGTTATTTTGAAAAGTAGCATTTCATTTTGAAATACATTGTTGAAAAGTTACGAACGAGATAATTTAATTAAATCTCTTAAACAAATGGTCGAATTCAATTCACTTCTATGGTCAATTTCTGAGTCAATATTAGATTTTTTACTAATTTATTTACTGTATCAGGATGAAACATTATTTTTAAAACATCAATTAATACATTAATGATTCTGTTGATTTAGTCCTAAAAACTCTCCCGAAGGTTTCTGGTGTAATTAAATATAGTATATAAAAATAATCATTACCATATATTGATGTTTCTGTTTAATAAAACCTTCGGGAGAGTACTTTTTCAACATGGTCATTAATTAACTTTAAATAAATAGAAAGATCAAATTCTTTTTAGTTATTAACTTATTAATGTTGATGTTATTTACCCCTTTTAAAATTAATTTATTGCGAAAATTATTTTGACTTGTTGTTATTATCATAGAAATTCCTTGTTTGCATTAAAATATTATTCTTTTCTGACTAATCTCCGCTCACAATGATTTTCCATAATATTTATTTTAAGTATTTGAGTTCGCTATTTTTGCATCGCAATAAAATTTATACTAATTAATGATAATTGTTGATGGATGTCAATTAATATTTATGTTAAAAATATATATACATATTAACAAATATTCAATTTTACTAACATTTTGGCACAATGTTTGTTATTCATTTTAATTGTAACCGAATTAGTAACATTTAATTTTATCCTTGCATCGGAATGAGAAAAATATTGTAAAGGGTTTTGATACACATGTACAGCATCATTTCTCGATGCGAGGATAAATTAAGAAAATAATTTCTAAATACAAATAAATTTATGAGGTAAATATAATGGATAAGGGAAAAGATAATGTGATATTAGTGGACAAATTAAACGATACCACTGAGTCCCTCTCTACTTTAATTGAGATAGCCTTCTGTAAAATATCATAACCTAATAATATTTAATTAGTTAAAAGTTCATTTTTTACTTGCATTTCCTCCAAGAATTTCTTATATATAACATATTAATTAATAATGGCTTGTATT
>Ga0075123_10000170_pt1 | contig 32670 bp, 23 predicted proteins | sample AntAceMetag02UKX_FD_69808 | JGI IMG/M metagenome (GOLD analysis project Ga0075123, IMG submission 69808) | Saline lake microbial communities from Ace Lake, Antarctica - Antarctic Ace Lake Metagenome 02UKX | ecosystem: Environmental > Aquatic > Non-marine Saline and Alkaline > Saline | place... | reverse complement strand
AAATGACAAATGAGACTTTTAAATTCTTATAAAATGTAAGTCTCGTACCACAATTCAATATTTAAAAATTTTCTAAATAAAAATGAGAAAAGATGATATAGAAAATTTTTTACGCTATTGGCACCGACTTGAAACTGAATTAAAAGAAACAGCTGATTCACCTATTGGATTTTTAGAAACTTTCGCCGAATTTTTGAACTTTGAGATTAGCGATTCCTTTGAAACAGATCTATTTTCCTACATTTCTGTTAAACATCGAGGTTTATTTATATTTGGTGATTCGGAAGAAGCGCTTTTCTTTTTTGTTAAAAATGAAAGCGAAGAAACTGCTCTTGATATTTATTCAAGTTTAAAAAGCGTTGTTTATGCAAAGGGAATGAGTAATCAACCCTCCGCTATACTTGTAATAAAAAGCACCCAAACTTTTATAAATTATTGCCAGGAATCCCCTTTAGAATTTGTCCTTTTATTTAAAAAGAAAATTGCACTCATTTTGAAAAATAAAAAACCAAGATGGGCGTTTTCCTTATCTTTAAAGGAAAGTTCTTCCGTAACAGTTGTCAATCCCTACAAAACAGCAGGACCTGTTGTCGGTTCAATGTTTTACGGTAGAAAAAGTGAACTAAAAAAAATGACTAACCTGATTCCAGTAGAGGGAGAACGAACAAGCTTTGCTCTGATTGGTGCGCGAAAGTCTGGTAAAAGTTCACTTTTGCTAACGTTAAAAAATATATTTGAGAAGAAAAATGGCGTTGCAGTACATTACATTGATTGTTTTACATACCGGACTGCTCATCGTGTTATGTTTGAAATAGCGACTCGTTTACAACCAAGAGCAGCGCTCAGATGGAATCCAGAGAAATTTGCTCATTTTTTATCTCTCATGCGCAAAAAAAAAGAATATATTATCTTATTAGATGAAATTGATGAAGCTGCTAAAGATGATATTATTAGCCACAATCAATTATTTGGTTCTCTTGCAGGAGCTTTTAATTTTAGAATTATTCTTGTCGGTCACATTAAGCTACGTGAAGTAATTCGCAGTCCTCGAACTCCATTATATAACATGGTTGAACGAATTGATTTATCAGGATTGGATAGATCAAGCGGGAAAAGTTTAATTATTGAACCGCTCATTGAACTTGGATTTAAATTAAAAGACCCTAATAAAATTACTGACTATATTCTAAATCAGAGCGCAGGTCGCCCGGTTATTATTCAGTTATATTGCCGTGAATTGCTGAATCGTGCCTGGAATGACAATACTAATGAAATTACAATTGATGATGTAAAAGAAGTCGAAAAAGCACGAACATTCCGTGAAGATACCCTTGATGCTTTTCTAATTGATATTCCACCACTATCCCGTCTGATCGCACTGATTATGTTAGAACATCAAGAGAATACGATCATATCTGAACAATTTTTATTTGAGGAAATAAAAAGAAATTTACCAAATTACAGAATAAGTGAAGTCATCGATGCGATATATCTTTTAGAAGACCCGGGAATAATAAGACGTCAGAATAAGATATTGTTGTTTGCTTATCCAGCTTTTCCCAGATTAATCAGCGAATTACACGATATTCATTTTTTAAAAAGTGAAATGTTAAAAGAGTTAGCCTATGAGTAATTATAAAAACAGAAGAGAATTAGTTAATTTATTACATAGACGTGCAACTTCAGGATATTACTGTTCTCTGCTTGGGCCCAGAGGACGCGGAAAAACTACAATATTAAAAATGGTTAGCAATTTAATTTCAGAACAAACTGATCTTCATGTCCCTATATGGATAGATTTAAATTCAATTAAAGCAGATACAAAATCAGATTACCTGAACTCAATTCAGGAAATAATATATAAAAACTGTGGACAAAAATATATAAAACCAAAAACTATCACTTCAGATATTTTACGTTCTGGCATTAAAAAAATATTGGATAACATTAAGAAGAACATCGTGTTACTTATCGACCATGTTGATGCAGTACCTTATGATGTTGCCCGCGATTTGCTTAGCGCTTTAAGAGCATTATATGACAAATCACAGAAAATGAGCGTGTTAACTGCAGGATCAGTGAATTTGCTTTATCTTACATCAGGAACGCTTTCTCCTTTTAATATAGCGGAACAATATTTTTTAAAACCACTCACATTTAGCGATACATTGGACTTTCTCAACAATTTTGTCAATGAAATTATAAATACCCAGCCAGAATATGCTCAACTTATCCCGGACAAAGATTCTCTAATCGATTATAGCGATAAATTAGTTAATTTTCTGAGTGACAATGAATTACAGAGTCTTTTTGACCTAACTAAAGGCGAGCCTTGCTTAATTAAAAGAATTGTTCGGCAAATTCTTAAACAATTCCGGTCTGGAAGAAAAAATGTTACCGTACATGATGCTTTCAAAGAAGTAATTCAGAATTGGAAAGATGATGAATTGCTCAAGTTAATCGTTGATGAATTTCATAAAAACAGTGGCTGGTTATATCTAATTGCGGAGCTAATTTCTGATAACGACGCAGTATTCACCGGTGTTAGCCGCAGGGAATTTAAATCTCCGGATATGTGTCTCGCCCTTACTCGTACGGATTATAATAAATACAAATTTGCCAATTCATTCTGGGAAAACTTGCTAAAAAGCTATTTTACACCTATGCGGTTAGCGGATTCTTACGTATTACTCGGAAGATGGAAAGACGCCATAAAATGGTATCAAAAAACAACGCCTCCTCGAGGCTGGTTTGAAGAAAAGAACTATACCCTCGAAGACTTGGTAGCGAATGCATTTGAGGCGCAAGAACCAACTCAAGGAACAGATGAAATAAAATTTAACACAGTTGAAATTGCCTACCAGGTTCTCGGTGTCGATCAGGCTTGTTTGTTAGAAAAAACAGAAATACCAGACGAGGGTTTACAATTCAAAAAAGTTTGCTGCCAACCTTCATGTTCTCATGGTTGTCCAGTTCCCAGGGAATTGTGTTATGAACTGCCTCAAAGAGTATTTGAAACGAGCGAGTCTTTCGATGCCAATGATAATAAAATTTTGGCATGGCCCATTCGAGAACGAAGAGGAAAATTGAGATGGGTTATCTGTGTTGGAAATAATCAAAATAGTCTGAGTGCCAAACAAAAAAAAGCGCTCAATTTGTTAGCCAAACATTATGCTATTTCTATTGCGGAAGCTGAAGGAATTGAAAAACGAGAACATCGCATCGCCAGACAAAAAGACCAGCTTCAAATGTTTGAGGAGGTTAGTAGAGCGATTCAACAAAGTCTGGATGTGGATAAAACTGCTGAGGCAATTCTAAAGCAGTTGTCAAAATTTGGTTTTCCAGATGCCATGATTTCTTTCTGGGATAAACAAAAAAATCAGGTTATGGCAAAACAAGCTTCTGGAATTTTCAAACATTTAGTGGAAGGTACGGTTCGCGATATTTATGGGGATGATATACTGGCAATAATTATTCGAGACGCAAATAAATTTAAAGAAGGTGAATTTATTCCCAACTGTTTCGAAGACAACAGATGCGCTCAAGATGCAATACGTTTCGTTGATGTTCGTTCACAATTAGTTTTTCCATTAATTGCAAAAAATATTGGCTGGAAAGACAGCGGCGCGTTTGGCACTCTGCAAATCGGAAATATTTCACAACCTGATCCTAATAGTTTTGAAGAAGAAATTTTAATCATGATTGTAAGAGCTGCCTCTGTAGCTCTTGCTAACGCACTGCTATACAAAAAAGTATCAGAGCTTTCAAAAATTCAGGAAGATCAACTGAATGCTCTTATTGATACGAGCAGCGCGATTACTTTGCGTGTAGGACTTGATGTTTTAATAAATAAAATGCTTGAGATTACCTTAGAACATATTAACGCTGACCAGGCTGCAATACTTCTCAAAGACCCAAATATTAATAAATTAGTCTATAGAGCAGTAAAAGGCAAACTCTGGCAAAAAATAAAAAAAATTAGCATTGAGTGCGATATTGATGCCAATAGCACTGTTGGCTGGGTCGTATTGAGCGAAAGCCCTGTTTTAAACTTAGACGTTTCTAAAACAAGCCACTATAAAAATGATTTTAAATCAATAAAATCCAATTGTGCTGTTCCCATTCCGATTGAAGGAAAAGTTGAAGGTGTTTTGCTGGTTGAAAGTAAAAAATTGAGAAGTTTTAATAGTGGCGATCTTCTCCTGTTAAAATCAATTGCACATATCGTGGGTAATGTCGTTGCAGAAAAACGTTTTCTATTAAAAGCTGAAGCATTGTCTAAAATTTTAGCCATAATGGCTGAGGAAACAACACTCAGAGAAAGATTAGCTAAATCTGCTGTACTTGTAAAAAATATGCTTTCTGCGATTGATTGCAGCATATTCGTTCAACCTGAAGAAGTTGACAATCAATTTTTTCTTGAAGCAACAACTTCAAATCTGTTAAAGAAAGAGATAGGTAAAGCTTCATACTATTCGGGAGAAGGCTTAACAGGTTATATAGCCCAAACAGGAAAGTCGCTACGATTAACAGGTGAATTTTCCAAAGGAAGTTTTAAAAAAACTATTCCCAGTCTTAAAAATTATAATAGTAAACTTTTTTGGGCAAGAAAACACATGGAAATTAATATAAAGGATTATGAAGGTTTTATATTTTTAGGTGTACCATTAGTTACTGAAGAAAGCTGTTATGGTACAATTAGATGTCTTTTTACTAACAGACCGATAGAAAGGTTCTATCATGAAGATCAAGAAGTTTTAGAATTAATTGGACAACAAATAGCGCTGGCTATCAAACGAGACAGACTGGAAAAAGCAAAAGATCGAATGTTGGCAGAAGCAGCACATCAAGTTGAAAGTCCCATGCATGGCGCTGTCCAATGTATAGATATTTTAAACAAATTTGAACTTACTAAGGAGGAACATTCAAAATTTTTAACAAAGGCTTTTGAAAATTTAAAAAGCTGCATCGATTTAGTTGACCGGATTGTAATCTTTAATCGGTTGAATTTTGGGTTCGAGTTACATAAAGAACTGGTAAACATCTCTGAAAGCATTCATAACGTAATTGAAAATCGTTTGTGGTTAGCTAAAGAAAGGAAGTTACAATTTCGAAAACTGTTTGAACCAGATATTGAAATTCAAGCTGACCAGGAAATGATAAGTCAGGTAATAGAGAATTTAATTAGCAATGCATTAAACCATGCTGTTGAAAATTCAGTAATTACAGTTACAGCAAAAAAAAGAAATGAGTGGGTAGAGATTAAAATATTTAACAAGGGTGCAAAACTATTACCTGAAAATTTTGAAAAATGTTTTGAACCAAGTTACAGTACTACCTCGCCGCGCAAAGGGCGAAAAGGACTGGGATTAGGATTATCTATTGCCAGAAAGATAGCCCGGCTGCACGGTGGTGATATCAAATCAGCAAACACTGATACAGGAGTAGTGTTCACAATTATTTTACCAATGGAGGGAAACAATGAGCAAAAAGATATTACTCATCGATGATGAACCTCAAGAAGCTATGCCAGTAGAATGGGTATTGAGGCGTGAAGGATATGACGTTTTTATCTGCCCAACATTTGAAGAAGCGCGTAATATAATTAAAAACGAATCGCCTGACTTAATATTACTGGATATAATGTTCCCTTATGAGAACAAACCTGAACTGTTAAAACCTCGAGCAGGGATCGATTTCCTGAAAGAATTAAAATCTAACGACAATGCAGCAAAATCTATCCCTGTTATAATAATGACTATTCGAGGGGAAAGAGAAATTGAAACCGAATGTTTTAATTGCGGCGCTGCTGGATATATTCGTAAAATGGCGGCAACCAGCGTGCTTGTTGAGAAAGCTAATGAATTAATTGGTAAGCCTGGTGAGAATAAAGGATCTCAAGACAGAACACAAAAAAAACTCTCCATGATTTTAAAAATTATAAAATGGTGGAAAAATGAACGAAAATTTGAATTTAAATTTGCATCCTGAGCTTGACGCTCTATTAAAAAGAAAAGACACCTCAGACTCTTTGGAATTGCTTGCACATTTAATTGGAAAAGATATTTGCATTGAAAGTTTAGATGGTAATATTTATCAATTTAAGCCAAAACTCCATCATATTCCAGATTTAGAGACACTAAATCAGCGAAAAAATTTGAATATTTATGGACACTTAAAATGTACTATTTTTCCTGGGCAGCTTAGTTCAGAGTTCTCCAATTTTCAAAATACTGATTTCATCATAACAATTTCTGAACTTATTTCACAAATACTAAAACGGTCTTATGAAATAGATTCTATATCAGCCGCCACCCAACTTTCCATAAATAAAATAATTGAGTTGGATGAAATAGCTAAAACAGCAATTACTTCTGATATTAACAGTGTAACTCACATTTTCTTGAATCATGTAATGAAACAATTTGATTCACAGGCGGCATTTGCAGTAATTATTTCCGAGCATCTGGATTTACAAAATGTCCACTGCATTGTCCGTAAAGGAGAATATATGCAAGAGCGCGAGATTAAACTAAACTATCAGGAGCAAGAGATCCTTAAAAAGAATGTAGTTGGTTCTAATTTGTACGACCTACAAATATGGAAAAATGGCGAGACTTTGCCAGCAGTTCTCGCTAAACTATTGGATAATTCTGCATCTCCTGCTTTCACGGCGCCGCTAAAATTATCGCAGCGATTTTTAGGCTGTATCGGCGTTTCAACCGGAAAACGATTCAATATAGAATCCAGCGTTGAAATGCAATGGTTTACACTTTACCTGAGTCTTATTGCCAGTACAATAGCCGCTGCTGTTTGGCGAGATATAGAAATTAAAAACTCGAGAAGAGTAGCCCACCATGCAAAAAACTCAATTGCAAATATTCAAGGACTTGTCTGGCGATTGAACGAGGCTATTAAAAAAGGTATTTCAGAAAAAGACCTGAGTTATATTAAAAATCGCATGTCTAAACTGGTGACCCGATTAGATGAAATGGAAAAAGATGCTTCACAAACAATGATGGAACATGAAAGAATAAAAACATCTTTTTTACTTAATGAATTGCTGAATGAATTAGTTACAGACTCATCCCATGCTTTTCCTGATTTGAAAATCAATATTAATCTATCTCAAGAATCTTTAAGAACTTATGGAATCAAAAGTGATATCTATAATGCTCTTTGGGAATTAATAACTAATTCCGCTTATTGGACAGCGCATAAAGGAAATGTGACAATATCGGTTAAAAAAGTTGATGCTAAAAATTATTCTCAAAGGTTAATTAAAACTACCTCCGAATTAATACAAATAGACCTTTCAGACACCGGGAAAGGAATTCCCCTGGAAAACAGGGAAAACATTTTTATGACAGGTTATAGTAATCGCGGTAGTACCGGGTACGGTCTCGCCTTTGCAAGAGAAGCAATTCAACGGTGCCATGGCTGGTTATACGCAGACGAACCTGAAGATAGCCAGGGAGCTCATTTTGTAATTCTTTTACCAATCTCACAATAGGGTGATTATTATTCAATCAAAAAGGGGCAAGGAATTATGAGGAACATTCTTTATGTTGAGGATGAAAAAAATATCATTGATGATTTACAGAGATTTTATGATCAATTTAAATCAAAAGAAGATTGGCATGTAAACGGATTTTTAGTAAGCAGCGAAGAAGCCAACGAGAAGAAAGTTATTAAGAAAGCAAATGAATGCAATGCCGAAGTAATTGTACTTGATATGAGATTTCATAAAAAAGATTGGTCAGGATTAAATTTGATCGAACCTTTGTATCAGGATAATCCGCTTCGTCCAATTATTGTTTGTACCGTACATACTAACGAAAAACCCCGACTCCGTAAAATTTTTGAAAAAGGAGCGTGGGATTATTTATTTAAGGATACCACACCAAATCATGAATTTAATGGAGTACCTAACTTTATCCCTGAACTCGAAAAAAAAATTACTAACGCCAGTCGTTACAGATTTGAGAATAGCAGCAAAGATAATATTTTTTTTGTCAGCAATGGGGTTCCATATTTTTGCCTACTGCATTAGTTGGATCAAAAAAAGAAATGTATAACTTTTTACTCAAGCATCCCTTTCAGAAAAATATATTTATAATGACAAAATACCGCGATTCAAATATATCTCATAGAGAAATTATGAAACGTGTAATAAAAGAAGCAGGGTTTTATCCTGTTATTGCAAAAAATGACATTATTATCGATGACCTTTATAATCCAATAGCTTGTATTATATGTTCAAAATATGGAATAGCATTATTTGATCAACCAGAAGAAAGTCAACTCATTAATCCAAATTTAAGTTATGAACTTGGCATGATGCATTTGCAAGGTAAGAAATGCCTAATTTTAAAAAGTAAATTATTAGAAAAACTTCAAACAGACATTCTTCAAAAGCTTTACAAAGAATATGATGAATCTAATTTAGATGATTTAGAGACTAAAGTTAAAGAATGGATCTGTAAATTGCCATCTTAGAAATTTGTATTTATTAGTTATTTTTTGCTTTTCTTCTTCACGCCCAACGAATCCATCATCGGAATATCAAATTTTCTGCTCAGTTTTCCAAGCTGCTCCATATCAATATTCCCAACAATATTTACGAAAACTGCTTCTTTGTCCGGTTCCAATGCCATGATTAAAAGGCCAGCGATCTTTTTTCCATCTGGTTTGATAAATATTTCTACTCGCTCATTTTTTTCTTTCACCCTGACAATGCGAGACCATTTTTCTTTTGTGAGTTTTTTTGATACTTTTTGAATGATCTTTTTTACCTGATCCTTTTCGCTTTCTTTCACAGTGAATTTCTCAACTCTAATCAAAGCCAGATTTTTGAGCAAATTACTGAATGAAGGATCCTCTTCTGATGAAGTGGCTGCCGCTACCAACGACAGCAACGGTTTTGTGATAAATACTTCAACAGTTTCGTCTGACTCTTTAAAAGCATCGATATCTTTTAAATTTACAAACCCGGGATATTTTTTGTAATCTTCCTGAGCGAAAACAGATAATGGCATTAACAAAATAAACATTAAAACTACAGCATGTTTTTTCACTTTTATCCTCCGTTTATCAAAGGTTCAGGGAGTGGGATAAAATATTTTTTAAATTCAATTTCAACAATCCACAAATTAAATAGGTTGAAAAAAATTTATATTTCATCATTATTTAATCCCACTCCCTTTAAGGCTGTTTTAATTGAAGATTTCATTGGTTTTATTACTTGCTGATGTAATATTTGTTTTTCAATAATTTCTTCGGTCCTGCTGGTAACCTGGTTTAAATAAGCCAACGCCAATTTCACCTGGTCTGTTGCCTGTCGAACTTCGTGGGTGGAATATTGGCGCTTTACCTGGGGTGGCTTATTTATTTTCGAATGAATTAATATTACAAAAAAGAACACCATTACGGCGGCGCCAGTGATTCCTAACTGGCGTGAGTACAGGAAGAGAAATTCGTTTATTCGATCTAAAATGGATTTTCGGCGCAATGATTTTCCATCAATACTTAAAATGTCAAAAACAGAATCCACCACTTCGTCGGGACATTTTTTCATTCCAATATTTTGAATTGAAACAAGCATTTTTTTGTATTCCCGAAATTTAGTGGCGCATTCCTTGCATATTTTCAAATGCTCGGGAATCTGCTTTTTCTTTTTTCGTGATAGATGACGATCACAATAGTCGTCCATCAATTTTTCACACTCTTTACAGTCCATTGTCCTACCCATTTTGATAATAAGGTTTTAATTCTTCCAATAACAATTTCCTCCCTCTATGCAGATATACTTTTACCGAGTTTATTGGTATCTCCAAAGCCGCAGCAATATCATCGTATTTCAGATCCTGGATCTCTCTCATAATCACAACATTTCTAACCTTTTCCGGCAGTTTGTAAATTGCGCTCATGATTTTTTCTTTTGAATCCAGGTTGATGGTTTCCTGCTCCGGATTTAACCCATAATCTTCCTGGTCCAATTGGAATTCCTCACCATCGGAACTCACTTTAATTGCCGATGAAGTTAATTCCTTTTTACGTCGGCTGCGATCGATACAAAGATTTTTTGTGACTTTCAGCAGCCAGCTTTTGGCTGAACGCCGCGGAACATCGTCCAAATGATGCCATAATTTGATCAGCACATCTTGAGTAATATCCTGGGCATCTTCAGTATTTTTTGTGAAATAATATGCCTGGCTGTAAATTAAATCTTTATATTGAGAGATATATATTTTAAATCTTGTTTTTTTCATGGTCTGATAAAAGAACGATTTAGGCATCTTAAATGTTACACATATTTTAATTTTTAAAAATTACTTTAGGTTACTTTGCAATTGCTTCTTTTCAAAACTAATATAAGAATTTACATTTTAATAATCAAGATTTATGCTTGTAACCTGATTGTCAAATTCTATTTATCTTGCCCAAAAAATATTGACATGTTATAATTTATATTACTCAATTTAATCCTTCTTAATTTCACTTGACATTTAAATAAAATTGTTGTATTTTGTTTTAAAAATAAACAGGCTGAAAGGATTATTTTATGGAATGGGCGCACGTTTTAGCAATTGTTATGCCAGTAATGTTTGCAATAATTATTGGCATCTTTTACAATAACCGTAGAATTGATGATCTCCGCAGTGATATGAACCAAAGGTTTGTTGATATGAACCAACGATTTGCTGATATGAACCAGCGGCTTGTAGAAATGCATGAAGAAATTCGTGAAATAAAAAACTTAATGATGGAATTTTTGAAAAAGGAATCTGTTTACACTATAAGAGATAAATAAAATCACTTCATTTTAGAAGTTTAGAATGAATAATAATGAAGCGCACTAAGTGATTTCGATACTAGTGTAACTGAAAAAGTTTAACTATAAAAAAGCCCCAACTTTCCCAAGTTGAGGCTTTTTTGTTTTGCCATTAAATCATTCGGTTTTTTCCCGAACGAACAAATCAGCAATACATTCTGATGCAATGCCCTGTATCTCATTTATTTCTTGAGTTTCACGGATGCGCAAACCGCGCCGCTCAAGAATGCATAAATAAGCGATTGCCATTTTTAAACAAAATTTTGCAAATTGTTCGATTTCAGGGGAGGTTAAAGTCCGTTGGCAGATTGTTGAAGTGAGTTGGGATATTTTATGAAATTCCAGTTGCATGTTTTGGTATGCTTGACAATCAATTCTATTTTCGTTTTATCTTGATTATGTAATCGTAAAATTCTTGAAAGGAAATATATTACCCAGACGTAGTTGTGATCGGTTCAGCGATTGACTTCTAATATTCATTATTCAATTTGAATTAAGCTGCTTCTAAAGAACGAACACTAAAAATTTCATCTTCTTTTAAAGGTTTTATATCAGATTCCGAGACTGTAATGACATTAGTAAATAATAAGAAATATTTTATTAATAGTCAAACGAAAATATTCAAGAATGTATAATATTACCAATATGGTTAATTTCATGGTTGACATTATAATAAAATTATATTACATTTAGTTACAAAATTTCAAAATTACAAAAGGAAATCTAATATGAGCAAAACAAAAAATAAAACACTATTTCTGATAGACAGTATGGCAATGGCATATCGTTCATATTTTGCTTTGCAGCGAAATCCGTTAATTACTTCAAAAGGTGAAAACGTTGGCGCGGTGTTTGGTTTTCTCAAATCTGTCTTGAGGATTTTAGATGAGCATAAACCAGATTATTTTGCCGCAGTGTTCGACACTCCAGAACCGACGTTTAGACATAAATTATTTCCAGAATATAAAGCTACTCGTGAAAAAATGCCCGAGGAAATGAGTGATCAACTTCCCCGAATCAAAGAAATGTTAGAGACATTAAATATTCCAATAATTGAAGTCCCTGGGTTAGAGGCTGACGATGTAATGGGCGCTTTGGCAAAGTTAGCTGAAAACGAAAAAATCGAAACTTACCTCGTTACCGGTGACAAAGACTTTATGCAGCTTGTCTCTCCTTTAGTTAAAATTTACAATCCCAAACGAATGACTGAAAAACCTGAAATAATAGATCAGGCAGGTGTGCTTAAAAAAGTTGGTTTGCCGCCGGAAAAAATAATCGACTATATGGGTTTGATGGGTGATTCATCAGACAATGTTCCCGGCGTTCCCGGAATTGGTCCTAAAGGAGCCTTTAAACTATTATATCAATTTAAGGATATGGATGACATTTATCAAAATTTGGAAAAAGTTCAACCGGACAGCATTAAAAACAAACTTGCTGAAAACAAAGAAATAGCATATTTATCGCGGGAACTGGTGACGATCAAAACCCAAGCAGAAATGCCGGTTGAAATTAAAAACCTAACGACAGGTAAGCCGGACAAAAAACAAGCCTTTGCTTTGATGAAAGAGCTTGAATTCAACTCACTGCTCGAAAGATTCACTGAATCAAAAGAAACACAACAGGTTACTTACATTACTATTAAAGATGAATCCCAATTAAAAGATTTTGTAAAAAAACTTGGTCAAACCAAACAGTTCACTTTTGACCTGGAAACCACGGACGTTGATCCGATGAAGGCAGAAATTGTGGGTTTGTCCTTTTCCTGGCGAGAGGCAGAGGCTTATTACGTCCCGGTTGATACTGTTGCCGGCACGGTCAGTGGTGATTTATTCAGCAGAAAAGATTTTAAAGGGCTGCCCCTGCAGAAAGTTTTAAATTTTCTCGAACCAATTTTGACAAACGATAAAATAAAAAAATGCGGGCAAAACATTAAATACGATCTGATGATCTTATCACGAAATGGAATCGACGTACAAGGTGTTGATTTTGACACAATGGTTGCCAGCTACCTGATCAATCCATCATTGCGCCAGCATAATCTGGATGCGTTAGCTTTGCAATATTTCAATTACCAAAAAGTTCCCACCAGCGATCTCATTGGAAAGGGCAAAAACCAGATAAGTATGGCTGATGTTCCAGTAGAAAAAGTTAGCTTTTATGCGTGCGAAGACGCCGATTATACGCAACGGCTCCGCATTGAATTAAGCACAAAATTAGCTGACAGGGATTTAACGGAACTATTTAATAATGTTGAACTGCCATTGCTGTCCGTTTTGATGGAAATGGAGAGAAACGGTGTGTCATTGGATGTACCTTTTCTTAATAAAATGTCAAAGGAACTTGAACTGAGCCTGGGCAAGAATCGGGAAAAAATTTATAAACTTGCCGGGCTGGAATTTAATATTAATTCGCCAAAACAGCTTTCAGAAATTATGTTCACAAAATTAGAACTTCCGATCATTAAAAGGACAAAAACAGGACCTTCCACTGATGTTAGTGTTTTGGAAATTTTAGCCCGCCAACATGAGCTTCCCCGGGAAATACTTGAATACCGCCAGCTCTCAAAACTCAAATCTACTTATGTGGACGCACTGCCAAAATTGATCAACCAAAGAACTAACAGAGTTCACACATCTTACAACCAAACAGTAGCTGCAACGGGCAGACTTTCTTCCAGTGATCCCAATTTGCAGAACATTCCCATCCGCACTGAAATCGGCAGAAAGATCCGTAAAGCATTCGTACCGATAGATAACAACCACATTTTAATTGATGCTGACTATTCTCAAATTGAACTTCGAATAATGGCGCATATTTCAAAAGATGAGACTTTGATAAAGGCATTTAAAGAAGGAGCTGATATCCATCGAAGTACAGCAGCGCTGGTATTTAAGGTAGAGCCCGATGAAGTTACAGACGATATGCGCCGCAAAGCCAAAGAAGTGAATTTCGGAATCATGTACGGAATGGGTGCCTGGGGTTTGTCCAGCAGACTCGATATTCCACAGGAAGAAGCAGCATTATTCATCGCAAATTATTTTGCCAGCTACCCGGGAATTCAGGAATTTATGAATGAATCAATTGAATTAGCGCGTAAAAACGGGTACGTTAAAACACTGTTGAACCGTCGCCGCTATTTACCCGACATCCACAGCGACAACCGCCGAATGCGCGAATTTGCTGAACGAAATGCGATTAACACACCGATTCAGGGCACGGCAGCAGACCTGATTAAAGTTGCCATGATCAATATTTCCCGAAAATTAAAAGAGCAAAAGCTAAAAACCAAAATGATCATGCAGGTGCACGATGAATTGGTTTTTGAAGCTCCAAAAAAAGAACAGGATAAAGCAATCGAATTAATTCGTTCTGAAATGGAGAATGCTATTCAGTTAAATGTTCCGGTTAAGGTTGATATTGATAGCGGGGGAAATTGGTTGGAAGCGCATTAGTTTTCAATTATTAATAGATGATATATTACAACCAATGCTACAATTTACTTGATTTTAGCGTTCTGCTTTTTTATATTATAAAAAATGAAATAATTTATGAATTTATCAGTTAAATAATTTAATTAAGGTCTTCAAAAAGTGAATCAAATAATTTTCTAACCGTCTCAAATTTTTTTTTAACTTTATCAAATCAGGAGGCTCCATGGCAGAAGAATACAAACGTAAAATTTCCGGCGAGGAAGCAAAAGAGAGGTATATAATGATTGTTAAACACAATTTAGATTTCTTCCCCAAATTAGGAAAACCGTTCAAACTTAAAGTTAAAGACAAAGAATTTGAAACTTACATCGAATCTGTTGATGTTTATACAATGGGACCTAAAAAGCCGCAGCATGTTTACCGAATTGATGCGAAACCATTCTGGGATATTTTTTCGATTCATTTCGGACAAACTATCACCATTACAAAAAATTCTGATAAAGAATTCACTTTAAGTTAAACAAGTATGATCCCATTACGCGATACAATTCCATCTCGTACTTTTCCTTATGTGACGATTTTATTGATCATTTTTAATGGTCTCGCTTTTTTATTAGAAATGTCTTTGGGGGAATATCTTAAGGATTTTATTTCAACTTTTGGACTAATTCCAACAAATTATTTTCGCCAGGCTTCGCAAGGCGGACTGGGTATTATTCCGAGATTTTTTCCTTTTTTTACATCGATATTTTTACACGGCGGCTGGTTCCACGTTATCTGGAATATCTGGTTTTTGTGGATTTTTGGTGATAATGTTGAAGACCATTTCGGACATTTTAAATACCTGCTGTTTTATATAGCATGCGGTGTTATTGCCGGTCTCGCCCATGTTTACATGAATCCAGATTCAACAATGCCGACTATCGGCGCCAGCGGAGCAATAGCTGGAGTTATGGGAGCTTATATTATTCGTTATCCTAGAGCTAAAGTTTTAACCTTAATACCAATTTTTCTTATTTTTCCCATAATTAATATTCCCGCTTATGTTTTTTTAGGATTTTGGTTTTTTGTACAATTTCTGAGCGGCTTTGCTTCTCTGAATATTTCCGGATCTTATGGCGGTGTTGCCTGGTGGGCACACATTGGTGGATTTGTTGCCGGGATGCTATCGATTATTTTATTTCCGCGTAAGAAAGAAAAATCAAATTATTAATAATTACGAATACGAAATGATTAAGTTTAATGAAAATGAAATTTGTACAACTTGTATTTTTAGTATGTATTTTGTGTTTAATCACACCAACGTTTGCTCAAATTAGCCAGCCGAATCCAAACAAAGGACTGTTTTATGTCGCAGTAAAAAAGCAAGTTCAAATAGACAGTTCCCTCAGTGAATGGAAAAACCAGGTACCAATCTACCTCAATAAATCAAACCAAGCAAAATATAAAAAAGGCGACTGGAAAGGACTTTCAGATTGCAGCGCTAAGATTTGGATGGGCTGGAATAATGAGGGTTTTATTATCGCGGCAGAGACCATTGATGATTCTGTCGCTTTTCCTTTTACCGGACACGATGTCTGGGCAAACGACTGTATCCAATTCGCTCTCGACATTCAGGATGATAATGATCCAAATTACTACCAGGGTGATGACAGGGAATTTGTTATTACAATGGTTGACAGCCAGGCGATTGTTTATGAATATAGTTATACAGAGAATCGTAAAGCAGGCATCCGAGAATATCCCGCGGAAATTATCGTTGCTGGCGACACAATCAGATACGAAGCGCTGATCCCATGGGACGGACTTGGGCTGATTGCACCGTTTGCCGGCATGCACATTGGCGCTTCGGTTGTGGTATTTGATAATGATGGAGGTAATTACAGGGGGTCCCTGGAATGGACCGACGGGATTACCAGAAAAAAATTTACTTTGCCATTTGCTAACGTGTTACTTTTTGACCCAAAGGTTAATATTGTTCAGGCAATTCCCACGCAACCGTTTTTGTCGGAAGATGATTCTCTGTCGCTGTGGGTTTACGCCCGTCATTATCGCCGCCGGGTTATCTATCGTCTGTTTGAAAATGATGAGACTTTTTTCCGAAATAGCATTAGTCTGAGAGCCAAAAAATGGAGTAAACTGACAATCCCTGCAAAATACATCAAATGGGGGCGGTTGAAATTAGAAGTGAACTCGGTTCGCATTACACAATTGTTTGATATTTCAGTCTGGTCAAAACAACTGATATTAGAACAGATCGGTTATTTAACACAGCAGGTGCAGGTTTTTAAAAATTTAAAAAATATTGATCCAGCCGCCAGTTTGATTGTGGAATATTGGGTGAACTGGCTGCAAAATAAATTTTCATCAGCAGTAACTGACTTTGATTTTTACAACGTCATGATTCAAGCTCAAAAACGAATCGACCAGGTACCTAATTTTTATATGAAAAAGCAGGTTTATTACAACCGTGAACACAGTATCGTGGAAACGCTGTACAAATCAGAAAGAGAAGAAAAGATTAGGCGCTATTTGCTTCATTTGCCGGCGGATTTCAGCAAAGAAAAAAAATATCCTGCCTTTGTTTTTATTCACGATGTGCGGAATAATGAAGAAGGAAGCGCCAGAAAAATTGGAAATTTATTGGCAAAATATGACCAGCCTGTCATCGGCGTTTTTCCGAAAAGCTATCCGGACTTAGGAACTACTTATTTTGGACTTGAAGAAACAATGGCTTGCCTCGCCGATGTTTGCAAAAAATATCCTGTTGATAAAAATAAGATTTATTTAGCAGGAGAAGGTACTGCTGGTTTTGAGGCGTTGCTTCTTGCTCAAAATTACCCCGACAAATTTGCCTCTGTTACGACTATCTTCAGCAAAATTGACAGCAGTATTAATGCCGAAAATTTAGCTCACATTCCTTTGTGGATTTTTTGTGAACCAAAATATGGTGAGGAAAATTCTTGCTTCATTAACAAAATTACAAAATTGAACGGTAATTTAAAATTAACAAACGTGACCGGAAACGTCAGAAAAGGCGAGGCGGATATTTTTTCATCAGAATATTTTAGGTGGCTTCTAAATCAGAAAAAAGAATCCAAGCCTTTAAAAATAAAACTGAAAATAGAACATTTGAAACCATCAAAAGTCTTCTGGCTCAAAGCACTTTCCCAGAAAGATTACGAACAACCAGCCTATCTTGAGGCTGTCCTTGATTCCGATCGCATATTTATTTCAACAAATAACCTTATTAAATTTTCTATTTTGAAAAATGAACTTCCGGTTTCGGTTAAATATCCTTTGTATGTAACAGTTGATATCAAAAACAGGTTTGAAATAAATACTAACTATCAAGGAAAAATAATATTTTATAAAGAAAACCGAAAATGGCGGATACGAAAAAATCATTCGCAAGAATTAGAAAAATTACCTTCTGTTTGCGGACCTTTAGCAGCAATTTTTGATAAACCTGTTAAATTTGTTTATGGTACGCTAAGTGATAATGAAACGTATAATCAACTTACTTACAAATTAGCAAAACTAAGTAGTCAACGAGGCAGAGATTATTACTTGACTCACTTGCTTCTTGCAGATACCGTGATTGCGAAACAGGAAATTAAATCAAATATCATCACCTTTGGAAATGCCGAATCAAATGCTTATTTAAAAAAAATTTCATCCAAATTACCGATGGAAGTCCAAAAAAATGGTTTAAAGTTCGGAGGCTCTTATACTGACATTTCCGGTAATGCTGCGTTTTATATTTATCCGAATCCCGATAATCTGAACTATTTAATTTTAATTGGCACTGCGCCAGATAGTTCAGGTTTAAAAAATATACTTAAAATTTGGGATCTCAGTTTTTCAAACCCCATTTTTTTATATGACTATATTATTTTTAGAAATGGAGTTAAAAAGAATAAATATGTCAACTGGACCGACTTTGGATATTTTGATAATTATTGGAGTGTTCCGTGGTTTCAACCACATTTTAAAAAAGGTCCTAAATATTGGCATTACGATATATTAGCCGGATTGGACGCTAACCAGCTTTCTTTTAACAGCAACTGGAAAGGCGGTGGCAAAGGCAACTTCACCTGGAAAATCTACACTAAAATGGAATTCAAATATTTGCGGGAAAAGTATAACTGGAAAAATACGCTCTACTGCGCTTTCGGACAAATATCAATTCAGGAAGATGAAAACTGGCGCGCGCCAGAAAAATCAAACGATATTATTGACTTTGATTCGGTTCTCAAACTTACTTTGAAAAAGATCATTGATCCTTACGCCGCTATTTCACTGGACACACAGTTTCACGAAGGATATAATCCAAAAACAAAACAATTTATTTCCCGGTTTGCCAACCCGTTAATACTTTCTCAAAGTGCGGGTATGGCAAGGAATTTGAGCAAAAAGAAAGTTTTGCAACTAACAACCCGTGTCGGCTACGCGGCTAAAGAAGTGATGGTATCCCAGGTAAGATTTCGTAAACTATGGACAGGTGATGAAACAAAATGGAAAAAAATTGACGGTGGCATCGAATGGCTGACTGAAAGCAAATCTGAGTTTGTAAAGGGCGTTGTTTTAACCAACAAACTTAAATTGTTTAAGGCAATTTTTTCGTCCATCAGTCCTCAAAAGGACCCGCAGAAAAATTGGCAAAAACTGGATGTTTATTGGGAGCAGATGTTTAACGCCAAATTAACTCAGTATGTTGTGTTGAATGTTGTAGTAAAATTTATTTATGACAGGGATACTTCAAAAGGCGGACAGTTTTTAGAGAATGCTTCATTGGGCTTGAGTTATAAATTTTAAAAAAAAATCGTAACTATTCAGCCCACGAAACACTAGAAATACACTAACATATTATTTTTTATTACCAAAACAACAAAACACTATTAAAATTATTTCTTGTCTTTTAGTGTGTTTAGCGGGTATAAATCATATTCTGAATAGTTACAAAAAAACATTTATTCGTACTTCTTGAGTGGATGCTAATTATCAACCAATTCCATAAAAATCGCCGCTGCCACAATTCCAGCCGTTTCAGACCTGAACCGACGGGGACCTAATGAAAAAGATATAAATCCATTTTCTGTAGCTGTTTGAATTTCTTCCGGAGAGAACCCGCCTTCCGGACCAACAAGAATAACAGCAGATTTGGCAAGATCATTTTTCGTTTTCAAAGATTGAATAACAACATTTAAACTTTTTCCCCATTTATCTTGATGGGCAATTAAACCAGGTTGTAATACACTTTTATTCTCAACAATTTCTTTTACAGACTGTGCAGGCAAAATTTCAGGAAGAACAGAACGACCGCACTGCTTCATTGCAGCGATGGCAACTTTTTTCCAGCGGGACATTTTTGCCGGAGTGATATTTACGATAGAATGTTCACAAATAAGCGGAATAAAAGCAGACACACCAAGCTCAGTTCCTTTTTCCACCACCAGGTCAAACCGGCTGCCTTTGGGAACTGCCTGAGCCAGTGCTAGATTAAAATTTGATTCACCGGCAAATCGGGTTCGTTTTTGAATTTCCCCCAGTGCAACCTGTTTTTTTATTTCAGTTAGCAAAACTGTATAAAGGTTTCCAATTCCATCAACTACATAAATAATATCTCTTACTTTTTTTCTCACCACACGGGAGAGATGTTTTAATTCTTCACCCTTTATTTCAACAAAATTTTGTGAGATGTTTTCTGATTTTGTGTAAAAGTATTCTTTGTGACTCATGGCAGCTTCCAAACAATTGGGGAAAACAAAAAAGCAATGTAACTATTTAAAACATGCGGGAGGTTACTTTATCAACAGACTCATTATTAAAACAGCAAAATATTAGTAAAAATTTTTCGTGTCTTTTCGTGTATTTCGTGGGCATAAATTTTATCTTGAATTATTACAACTCAATTATAATTTGCAGTAAGTAGAATTGCTAATTACTATTCACAACTCAGCAACCTAAAAAGCTGTTTCCACTTCAGCGATAAACTGTGCCTCCCACTGACTATTGAACCCGCATTCGACTCGAAAAACATTAATGTATGGTAAATGAAAATGAAGACCTGCCCCAAATCCTGATTTAAAGTCTTCCCGAATCAATTTATGATCCTGAAACCAGACAGCGCCAGTATCATAAAAAATTCCTGCGCTGATGCCAAATTTCAGATGACTGGAATAAGCTTCAAATCCAGGCATAGGCGGGACATCGATGTGGCGGATTTTGAGCAAAGGAAACCTGAATTCTATTCCGCCAAAGATTAAATTTTCTCCTTCAAAAATATCGTAAAACCTGCCACGGACTCTTTCTTCATAACCCAAATACATCCTGTCATAAATAGGAACATTGCCAGATGAAAACATTGTGGCAGCGCGTAATGCTAATGTTGTTTTTTGAGTAACCGGCTGGTAGCGGCGAAAGTCAACTCCGTATTGATAATAATGTAACCATTTATTGTTACCAACTCTTCTGCCCCAAAATTGCAAATTCCATCCTTTGCGAGGATATTCCTTTAAATCACGATTATCGTACTGAAAAAGCAAGGACACTGATGGAAGAATATCTTTATTCGATAGAGATAAAGTTAATCCTGAATCCGTTGCACTAATTTCAGTGTAATTCAAAGTTAATCCCAGGTAGGTAAAATGCCCAAACCGTTTACCAATTAACCAATCAACTCCAATTCGGCTATCGTCAACATCTTCGTATTCAGGACTTTTACTTCGGACTTTTCCTTTAAACAATTTTAAATTAGTAAAAAATTTGAGCTTTCCAAAAAACCAGGGATTATAATAAGCGAGTTTTAATTGAGGATTATAGCCAAACGCAGCAGTAAAATTAAGTAAAATGTTTCTCCCTAAAAAATTGTAATAGAGCAAAGAACCACCATAAGAAATTTTGCGCCAATTTCGTTCATTTAGATAAAAAAGAGGAATGGGGAAAATATACCAGCGTTCATAAACTGAAATTATCAGGGTGCTGTGTTGTCGGTCTCCAACAATGTCAAATCGAACCTGGGTGAATAACTGCAGACTTAAAATGCGCTTTTGTGCTGAAATAAATTGCGCTAAAGAAACTGACTGGTTTTCTGAAAACAGGAGTTCGCGCAGGATGATTTGCGGTTTGGTTTTTTTGTTGCCAATGATCTCTATTTTTCTTAGCTTCAATCGAACGGTATCAGTTTTGCCAGATTCAACAACAATCTCATAATTTTGAAAAACCTGGCTTGAACTGATTTGTGAAAGCAATAATAAGAACGAGAAAATTACCAATATTTTTTTGATCATAGATTTTTAAAGATTATAGTATTACAAGTTAAATCTTCCTAGTCCCTTTTTTAAATTTAATTCCTTGCGTACTTAGCGGCTTTGCGTAATGATTGAAGTTAAAACTGATGCATTATCCGAAAAGTAATCCGCCAGGCATCTTTTGACAGGTCTGTACGTTTTGCAAAATCGAACCTGATCAATCCTTCTGTTACATACAAACTTATACCAACATCGGATTTTAATTCCGAAAGAGTCATAGAATTGAAATCGGAAAATAAATTTGAATTTTCATCAGTCAAACCAAGCCAACCGGTTTCTGCAAAAACTCCCAATGTTAACTGGTCATAAAAAGGAATAAAATTCAACGGCAAACGAGGTAATATGGATTCATTGAACAGGTATCGAAAAGTCGCATAAAAAAATCTATTTCCGTTTCTAAATTCTTTATCTTTGTAAGCTACCAGGGAGCCGATACCGCCCATGTCCATCAGATATTGATCGTAACGATAATCGCAGCCAGTCCGCGATCCAATCATCAATTTCAATTTCATCAAATGCGATGCAAAAGTTGGTTGGAAGCGTTTTACAGTGAGAAATAATCCCCTCGTATCAGCGCTGTCACCAAAGGTCTGTTCTCCTTTTCCTTCTATGTACCAGCCTTCCATCGGGAGCAGCGGATTGTCCCGCCAATCGAGCGTCCACAATAGGCAAAGGCTCGTTACATTTTCTTCCACAACCGATGAATTTTCTCGGAAATTTTTCTTTTTTCCAAATAATGCCCAGTTTGTACTTTTTGAAAGTGATTCAAATTGATAGTTATTTACTTCCAGCCGAACTGTGTGGACTTCATTAATTTTTTGATCGATAAATGCAACAACTCCTTTTCTGGCGTGGTAATCCATAAAATCTTCTTTCAAAAAAAACGCGGCTGCTGAATTCTCATTATAACCAATGTACCAATCATCCTGGGAAGAGACTTGATCATAATAGGCAATACCAAAAGTGAGTGGATTAAATTGAAAAAACGATTTTCGAATTCCTGCCCGGTATCGCAGCGCATCTTTAAAACCGTACGCTGCCTGACCAGTCAATTCCAAATTCCAAATCCTGGCTAAAAAGGCTGAAAAATTCAACCCTATAATTGCCCCCTGCACCCTGTTATAGCCAAATATTGGGTTGAAGCTAATTTTGTTTCTTTCTATCTTGAAAAATGATAAATCGCTTTCAATTTTTTTGATTTTGAATTGAGCTGAAGATTTTGGAGCAATTAGTAAACTAACAATAATTACGGCTAATATTAGACAAGGAAGAAAGAAATGTCTTTTTCTCTTTTGTACTAACATAATTATTCTCCCAAATTAAGAGGAAGTCTTAGTTATTTTTAAATTAATGATTCTGTTGATTTATTCCTGAAAACCCTCCAAAATGTTTCTGCTGTAACTAAATACAGCGTATATAAAAAATATTTACTACCATATATTGATATTTCTGTTTTATAAAACATTAGGGAGGGTGCTTTTTCGACAAGGTCATTATTATTTATTCCAGCAAAAATTTATAATCACTTTTAACTTAAAAAAAAATATCATTATAGTCAAGCAGTATTTATTTTCACACAAATTAATAAAGCGTATTATTGCTGAATTTTTTTATTGACTATTTGTTCTTACTATCCTATATTATACGATTAACAAATTCATAATTCATGTTATTCTATTACTCCCAAAAGCTTTGTTATTTTAACAAAAATATTTTAAAAAATTTCACGCAAAGCCGCAAAGAACGCCAAGAAAAATTTAGTATTAAAACTTTGCGAGCTTCGCGGCTTTGCGTGATAATTAAATTTGTTTGCAGTCTTGTACTGCGTTAAGAATAATTGTAATATTAAAGGAGATGAAAATTGGCAAAGAAAATAATTCTTCAAATTAGTATCTTAATTAGTTTCGTTCTATTTTTTAACATTCATTTGTTCGCTTCAGAAAAAGAAAACTTAATTAAAATTCAAAAAGCAATAACAGAAAAAGGATCTAACTGGACTGCTGGCACTAACTGGGTGACAAAACTTTCTCGTGAAGAACAGAGACGACTCTGCGGAACAATTCTTGAAAAACCAGATCCTTCAGAAGTTACTTTGCTCTCTTTACCTCAAATAGATGATCTGCCTGCGGAATTTGATTGGCGGGATAATAATGGCAACTGGGTAACACCGGTAACAGACCAGGGACAATGTGGTAGTTGTGCTATTTTTTCTGGAGTTGCACAAGCTGAATCATGGTGGAAAATATACAATTCAAACCTTGATTCAATGATTGATCTTTCAGAACAATTTATACTTTCTTGTGGAAACGTTGTAACATGTGAAGGCGGTGGAACTTTAGAAAATGTTTTAGATTATATCAAAACAACTGGGGTACCAACCGAATCATGCTTCAATTATTTAGCAGATGATACAGTTCCCTGTACGAATGCCTGTGCTAATTGGCAGGATGAAGCTATTAAAATTCCCGGTTGGGGCTATATAACTTTAGATGAACCTATTGTGGATAATATTAAAAATGCTGTTTACAGACATCCTGTATCGGCTGGTTTTATAGCGTATGAGGATTTTCAGTATTATTCGGGTGGTGTTTATGAACATGTTTGGGGCAACGATCCGGCTGGTCATGGGATTTTAATTGTCGGTTGGAACGATGAAGAACAAAGCTGGATTTGTAAAAATAGCTGGAGTCCCGCCTGGGGAGAAAACGGTTATTTTCGCATTAAATGGGGGAACTGCGAAATCGGCAATTATTCACCATTTATCTGGGATGAGATGATTGATGAACGCGCACTCGATATTCCGAACAACAGACTCGATCTATCTTTAACGATCGGTGATTCTGTCGTAGAATATGTAACAATTGATAATATTGGATCAAAAGTAGTAGAATATTCCTCAATCGATTATGGATTTCCTTGTAAATTTCATTCCGATAGTTATAATTCCTGGGATGGTCTCTCCTGGTGGTGCGGCGATCCAGACAGTGGCGGTTATGATAATCATTGGTTACAATATTTGGAAACTCCAGCTATAAATTTGTCCAACACAACTTCTCCTAAACTCTCTTTTATGATTAACTGGTCATTGGAAGATCCAGCCGGTACTGATCCTCCCTGGGACGGCTGGGATGGCTGTAATGTTTGGGTTTCAACAGATAGTGGCAATACATTCAACGTTGCTGAGCCAATAACTCCAGCATATACCTGTCAAAGTCTATGGAGTTTTGGGGATAGTGAACAAGGCTGGAATTTTGGAGAAGGAATTGCCGGCTGGGCAGGTTTAAGCGACGGCTGGAAACAGGCGGAATTTGATTTAACCACATACATATCAGACAAAGTTATAATCCGATTCGCGCTTGCTTCAGATCTTGCCTACTGTACAACAGACAACTCCACTTTATTAGGATTGTTGGTAGATGAAATCAGGGTAACAGAAGAATACAGCATCCTATTCAAAAATAATGGTGAAGACAATGGAGACATGAAACGAGATGGTTTCGGTGAGTTAATACCAGCTGATTGGTTGAGTGTTTTCAATAGCGGAGGTGCGATTCCAGCGAACAGCTCCACTGATTTGGGAATTGTAATTAATACAAGAATATTAACGCCTGCTAATTATGGAGGTAAAGTAATTATTATCTCAAATGATACCACTCAAGTTTTTGCAGAAATTTCTTTATGTATGAGCATAGTTGCTCCCCAACACGACCTCGCCATCGAAAATGTCTGGTTACCATCTGAAAACATTCCTATTCTTTTCCCCATTGAACCGGGCGCTAAAATTAGAAATGCTGGTCAAAACAACGAAACAGACTTTGACGTCGTTCTTACTGTAAATAATGAGGCACAAGTTATTTACAGGGACACGGCTCATGTTGACTTACTAAATTCATGTGACAGTATAGTTGTAAAATTTAATTCGCTTATGCTGACAGAGCCTGGCAATTTGGATTTTAATATTTTCCTTATAAATCTTGTTGATGATTACAATGATTACAACAACAGTTATTTATCCAAAACCGTTGTCAGTAATTTAGTTGATGGATTTGAAACCGATACTGGATTATGGTCATTTCAAGGCGGCTGGGGAATTACAAATAAACTCCAGGGAAATACCGGAGACTATGCAGCACATGTGAGCGGTGGAACACTTCCCTATCCCAATAATATGAACGCATATATGACATTTTTACCCGGCTTCGATCTGAAAGCAATTGATAAACTGACGTTAAGATTCTGGACTAAATACGTAACCGAAGAGAATAAAGATATCTGTTATGTTGAAGTTAGTGGTGATAAAATTAATTGGACAACCTTATATTCATTATCCGGCATGAGCTTCGCTGCCTGGACACAGCATGAAGTCGGATTAACTGATTTCATTACTTCCGGTTTTGAAAAAGTTTGGGTTCGTTTTCATTTTGTTTCTGATGAGGCTAATGCTTATGTAGGAGTGGGGATTGACGACATTGAAGTTTATACATTAAATCCAACCGACGTTAAGGAACAAGTTACTGCTGCTCTTGTTCCGGCTAAATGGGAATTAGCGCAAAACTATCCCAATCCTTTTAATTTGAACACAAACTTCTCTTACAGCATGGTTGAACCTGGAAATGTAAAATTGACCATTTACAATATCAACGGCAAAGTTGTTATAAATTTATCTAATCAGTACCAGGCTGCCGGAAATCATGAAATTAGCTGGGATGGCAGGGATAATACGGGTAAGATTGTAGGAAGCGGAGTTTACCTCTATCAATTAGAAGTCAAAGATAAATATTTTAATACTAAAAAAATGATTTTGTTGAAATAAGGATTCACCGCAAAGTCGCAGGGTACGCTGAGTGCTCGAAGAGTGCAAAGAAAAAAAATATCGTAACTATTCAGTTGTTTATTGGCAAAATAATTTGTAATTGTTCAGCCACAGAGTCACGGAGAACACAGAGAAGGAATAAAAACTGATAATCGGTTGTGTTCGCTATGGATGTTCATAAAAAATTAAAGTAACTGTTCAGCTCATTGTTGAATAAATGTCATTCTGAACGAGGGACGGGATTTGGGATGCTGGGAAGTGAAGAATATCGTATTATTAAGGAAAAGTGAGAATAATAGGCGAGATTCTTCGGTCGCAAGCTCCCTCAGAATGACATTTGTAAACGCACTGAATAGTTACAAATTAAAAATAAAATCTATACATTTAAGCTAAAAAATAGTGCAGCCAATTTATTAAATCAAATAAATTTTCTATTGATATTTATGACACAATGTACTTCCACTAAAAAATTAGCGAATTTAGAATTGATTTATTATTAAAATAATCTCGGTGTTCTTTGTGACTCTGTGGCAATTTATTTTTGACTAAATAGTTATAATGATTTTATAGAAAAAGTGTCCGCTAGTGAAGACTGAATGTGTGCTTGGAGAGTTAAAAAATTTTCCTTTCACTTCCTCCGCTCAACAGCAGCCACAGAAAAAATGGACCGCCAAGCAGCGCAGTAATTACGCCGACCGGAATTTCAGCGGGTGCAATTAGCATTCTAGCCAGCGTGTCGCAAAAAACAAGGAAGGCGCCACCGAACAAAAAACTAACTGGTGTTAAATAACGGTGGTCTGGTCCGATTAATAGACGACAGATATGCGGCGCCATCATTCCCACAAAACCGATGGGACCGCAAACAGAAACAATCCCGCCAACCATCAAAGATGTTGCAAAGAAGAGAGCCAGTTTTATTTTTTTGACATCGCCCCCTCGACTGAGGGCGATGTCTTCGCCTAATGTAAGCAGGTTAAGTTCGTTGGTGAGAAGAAAAACAACTCCGCTTCCAATGACCACAAAAGGCAGTATTGTTAAAACCGGAGAAAACCCCACAATTTCGAACCCTCCCATAAGCCAGCGAATAATACGGAATGAGTTGGCAAAATCGCTCATGTATTGAATGAACATAATCAAGCTGGAAAAGAAAAAATTTATTGCCACACCTGCGACTAACATTGTTGTTGTTGAAAATCCTTTTTTTACTCTTGTTATTCCGTAAACCAAAATGATTGCTGCTATCGCTCCGACGAACGAAAATATCGACTGTCCTGAAATTCCCAATATGGAAAAAAAGACGCCAATTTTTACATACATTGCCGCGCCAAAAGCAGCACCACTGGAAACGCCCAGTGTAAATGGGGTAGCTAAAGGATTGCGGAACATTGCTTGAAACGCCATGCCGCTGATAGCCAGCGCAGCGCCGGCTAAAAATGCGGTCACTATTCTTGGTAACCTGATTTTCCAAAAAATATCCACTTTAACCTGCTCTCCGCCGGATAAAAATATTGTCTTCAAAGAAATAGTTTCCATCCCTAAAAACGGCGCTAACATTAAAACTGCAAAAGCAAATAAAAAAATTATTAACAACATCACATTTTTATTTCGTTTCATGCCTGTGGCGTCTCCGGTGCAATAATAGTTTGACCTGTAATGGGATGATTAGTAAATGTGAAAGATTTCTCATATGCTTTCTCTAAAATATTATTGCTCATTATTTCAGTTGCTTTACCTGAAAAATTGACCTTACCATTTTTCAAAATAATCACTTTTTCGCTTTGCAGCGCGGCGCTGTTAATATCATGTGTTACAGAAATAATAGTCTTGCAAAGTTGAGTGTTGATTTTTCTGAGTATTTTATAAATCTCCTGTTCGTGTTTTGGGTCTAAAAATGTCGTTGGCTCATCTAAAAGTAAAATATCTGCTCCCTGTGCCAGCGCTGCCGCAATAAACACAATTTGCCGTTCACCACCGCTGAGCGTATTTAGTTGACGATCGCAAAACTGTTTGGTTTTGGTTAGTTCCAGCGCTGCCTGCACAGATTTTTTATCTTCAGCGTTGAAAGATGTAAACGGGCTCAGATGCGGGTAACGTCCTATCATCACAAACTCTTCAACAGTAAATGGGAAAATTCGTCCATCGCTTTGGGGGACATAGCTGATTAGCTTTGCCAGATTTTTCTGGCTGAACTTCTCGATTGGTGTGCCCAGAAATTTGATTGCGCCATCTGAACCAGAATAAATGCGCATCAAACATTTGAGCAAACTCGTTTTTCCAGCGCCATTGGGTCCTATAATTGACAGGTAGTCTCCTTCATAAATTTGAAGCGATACAGAATCAAGAATCGTCTTATTGGAAATAGAGAGCGATAAATTGTTTATTTCAATTATGGAATTGTTCATTTTCATCAAAACTTTTTTTTAATGAAGTTAGCCACCGAGGCACTGAGAACACAGAATTTTTTATTATGTGTTACTCCAATCACAGCGAATATCAAAATAAAACACAGAAAAATACTGAATATTACTGAAAAAATTAATTATGATATAAAATTTGAATTTTGTGAATTTCTGTGTTAAATTTAAATTTCTGTAACTATTCAGGGAGGTTACAAATGTCATTCTGATGGATTCGCCAGTTGGCGAAGACCGAAAAATCTCTCCAATATTTACACTTAAGTTTAAATACTATGGGATTCTTCATCCGCCAAAAAGACGGCGGATTCAGAATGACATTAATACAACGTATAGCTTAACAGTTATAAATTTCTTTATAAAACTCTTGTGACTCTGAGACTCCGTGGCTTCATAAAAATTTTATTTATAATATTTCAGTAGATACCAGATTTCAGGGTGAATAATACGCGCCATTTCTTCGAGCAGAAGAACAAATCTCGGTCCGGGAATTACCGTGTAACTTTCACCCAACACATAAATGCGCTCATTGTTAACGGCAGAAACATCCTGCACACAATCCCAATCATTTTTTATCTCGATTTCACTCACCCCCTGCTTTTCAAAATCAACAACAATATCAATAATGATTTCCGGATTGAGATGAATAATTCCCTCGGCAGAGAGCATGGGATAAGACATTTTGGATTTCGCTAACGCGTTTTTACCGCCAGCATAATTAATCAATTCATCGTAGTAAGTATTTTTCCCAGCCGCGTACACATCCGATAAAACGCCAGCGCCAATTGTGCGACCGATGGAAATTAAAACACGCGGTCTGGCTAATTGAGAAGCTTTTTGGTTTATGCTTTGCATTCGGGATTGAATGTCTGCTAATAATTCACGAGCAGGTTGTTCCGCTCCGCATAAATTTCCAATCGTTTCGATACTGGAAAGTATATCTGCAATTGTTTTATTATTCACCGTGAAATATTTTAAGTCCAGTTCAGCAAGAAACTTTTTCACATTTTCCTGCTCCGGCAAAATAATTACGATGTCAGCTTTCAGTAATAGAATCGCTTCATAGTTGGGATTAAGGTATCCGCCCACTTTCGGTTTTTGTTTAGCATGTTCGGGAAAGTTACAGAAGTCAGTTACGCCAACAACTTTTTTTCCCAAACCGAGGGCAAATAGTATTTCAGTTGTGCTGGGTGAAAGAGAAATTATTCGGCTGTATGAATTTTTTTGATTTAAGAGATTATTAAGTTCAGTATCTTCTGTTGATTTTTGGCAGGAAAAGGCTGTCAAAATTATCAAGAGAATAATCAGTGTGAATATAAAATTTTTCTTTAAAACAATTTTTTTTGTTTGCATAAAAGTGACTATCTAATTTGGCAAAATGATTTTACTGCGACCTGTCCGCCTTTTCTTTGGTGGAAATAATAAAAAAATCATTTTGTCAATAATTATTTTGTCGTATTGTTTTTTAATATTAGCGTACAAAAAGTACATTTCCCCCCACTCCATTGAACACGGACGGCGCTGATTACACAGATTTGCACGGATTTTTTGTTTGTGCTAAAAGACAAAATAAAGTTAATAAAATTAAAATTGAAATCCAAATAATAATTTTCATTTAAAGACAGTATAAATTTTCGCCCATAGAAATAAAAAAAAATGTAACTATTCAGCGAATCTCAATAATGAATGGAAAAGAAAAATATCTTCCACAGAATAGAACTCCCACTGAAAAAAGTATAATATTTTTTTTCTTCTTCTGTGGGAGTTCTATTTCTGTGGGCTAATTTTTATAATTAATTTATCGAAGCAAAGTCATTTTTCGAATCTGAATTTTGCCGCCGTTTTTCAGTTGATAAAAATAAACTCCACTCACCACCGATTTTCCAGCGTTATCTTTTCCATTCCAGACAACCTGGTAAGTGCCTTTGTTTTTAACTTCATTAATTAGCGTTTTAATTTTCTGACCCAATGTATTGAAAATTTTTAATTCAATCTGCCCCACTTCATCGGTAGAATATTTAATAATAGTTTCCGGGTTAAATGGGTTGGGATAATTTTGAAACAGTTGAAAATTTTCAGGGATAGCAACAACCTTCTCTTTGATTGCGCTTGGCTGTCCGTGCTGACTGTTCACAGCAACTACGGCATCCAAATCAAAATCACCGTTCCATGCTCCTTCCTGTTTCAAATCACCAATGTCCGTCAGTTTTACGAAACAGGCGTACGGTAATCCAACGTCTGATAAATCAAAAGAATCGCCGCCGGACACATTGGGGTCAGTTGGATGCTGATTATCCAGTGTTGGTGCTACACCAGTGAATCCTTGCCAGGTGCTGGTATCGTATGGGAATGTTACCCAATCTACACCATCCTTACTGACCGAAACAATGGCAGCTTCGATGAAAGGTTCATCAGTACCCCAGGTTAAAAAAACATTTTCAAATACAGTAAAATCAACCCCGTTTCCATCAATGATATAATTATCAGAGAACTCAAGAATAATTTCTCCACCATTACCTAACGAAAGTATCTCTTGCGGCTTGGAACTGGAATTATAAACTGAAAGCGTCGGGTCAGGATCCGGTGGTCCCAGCACATTGTCGGGAAAAAAATTTTGTCCGAAGCCAGCGCCTGTCCCGGGTGTAAATGACACAACTCTGTCAACCCATGTGTCTGATTCGCAAATAGGACCGAGAATCGCCATGTCCTGTACGCCGTCGCCGAATGCAAAAGTTTGTACCACTGACGCATTTTCAGGATTTAACAATTGTACTGCATCATCGGAAAAATTAGTCACCCACAATTCGCCAGCAACAGGTTCATAAAATAAATTCATCGCGCCGTTGCCAAGTGTTACCGGATTGGAGGCATCATGGGAAACTGTTGAAGTGTAAACATCATAAGCGTAAATAAATCCATTGGCGCCATCGCCAAAAGCAGCGAGATAAGCCGTACCGTTTTTGGTAATTGTTATATCCCCGGGAGAGCCACCGATTTCGATTGTATCCGTCACTGCTGGCGTCCGATCAACAGCGCCGTAAGGATTAATAACGCAAACCTTGCCGCCGATGTCGCCATAATTTCCAGTGCAAACAACGTGGACATTCCCATCCGGTGATAGCGCGAAATTTTGGGGATTCGCCGCCACCGGTAAAGTTTTAGTAACCATGTCAGTTTGAATATTTATGATTGAAACTGAAGCTCCCGCATAATCTGGCCAACCGCCGGTGTTTGCAACATAAGCAGTATTACCGACCACTAAAATTCCATCAGGACCTGTACCGACAGAAATATCCTTTAAAACAGTTCCACTTTCCAAATCCACCACTGACACTGAATTTGCCATCAGGTTAGTGATGTATGCTTTATGCGTTCCAATAAAAGCCATTGCGTAAGGATTGCTGCCCTCGGCTAAGGCAATTTGTGTCACTTGTTCGGAGCGAGGGTCAATAATGCTGATTCCGGGAGGTGTTGAATTGACGACATAAATTTTATCGTCTCTGGTTAAAATTTGATTTGGCACATCCCCGACAGTTAGGAAATCGTTTGTGATTTCGTTAGTTTCTAAATTCATTTTAGAAACCGTTCTGCCCAATCCGTTCAGGACATACAGTGTGCGCGGAATGTCTTGCGCCTGTAACATCGTAAACATTAAAAACAGAAAAACGAGCAGCAAAGAAATGGTAATTTTTCTCATCTGTGTCTCCATAAATTTGGTTTGTGATTGAATGAATTATAATTAATTAATGATTCTGTTGATTTATTATAAAAACACTCTTAATTTAATAAAAATCAATTAAATAAAGCTAATAAAAAGCTTGACATTTCCGGAATAATTTCTTATCTTAAGCTGTTGATAAAA
>Ga0075123_10000167_pt1 | contig 32746 bp, 31 predicted proteins | sample AntAceMetag02UKX_FD_69808 | JGI IMG/M metagenome (GOLD analysis project Ga0075123, IMG submission 69808) | Saline lake microbial communities from Ace Lake, Antarctica - Antarctic Ace Lake Metagenome 02UKX | ecosystem: Environmental > Aquatic > Non-marine Saline and Alkaline > Saline | place... | reverse complement strand
ACAAGTTTCATCAGGGATCTATTTCTATAAACTTAAGACAGAGAATCATGAGAAAACTAAAAGGATGATTTTATTGAAGTAGATTCCTACTAATTTTAAAGTTCTGACTGTACTAAAATTATCATCAAATGTCGGTACTCCCCTAAGGTTGGGGCAATCCCTTTATTTTGCTTTTAAAAGCTTTTCTGTTAACAATACAGACTTTCAGAGAACCGATAAATACTAATTAGTGTAAATCTATATCTAAATCGTTTTTCCAGGTATAAATAATGAAAAAAAAGATACTTTTAATAACTGAATATCTAAACCCACCTTATGATGAAGGGATTAAGAAAACAGTTTTTAACTTGTTCAAAGAGTTGGATAAAAAGTATGACCTTTGTGTGATTTGCCGGTATGGCTTTAAAAAAGTAAATATACATATTGTTAATACTAATCCTTTATTTTTTGATAGTGCGATAAAAAAAATCATCAGAGATTTTGAGCCAGAGATATTATTGTATTTACCTTTTGCCTCAATGACTTTTGCTAGTTATTTAAGGCTTTTTGTTTTGAAAAAATATACAAGTAAAATTAAATCAATTATTTTTGCACTTCAACCTAAATCTTTATCTAAATGGCAGGAATCAATTATAAAATTTATTAAGCCGACAGTTGCTCTTACTCCATCACTTCTTTTAAAGGATTTTTGGGATAGATTAAAATTCAATAATAAACTTTTACCTTTATATACAGAACTTAATGATTTTAAACCGATTGGTGACAACTCAACTAAAATTTTATTACGAAAAAAATATAATATCCCACTTGATAAATATGTGATTTCCCATATGGGACATTTGAATGAAGGACGAAACTTAGAATCATTAATTCCTCTACAGAAAGCTGGTTATCAAATCGTAATTGTAGGTAGTAGTTCTACTCCAAAAGATTCATTGGGTTCTGATCAATTGAAACAAAAATTGATGAACACAGGAATTATAATAATAGATAAGTATCTAGAAAAAATCAGTGAAATATATCAACTTTCAGATTTGTATATTTTTCCTGTTATAAATAATTGCAGTTCTATTGGTTTACCTCTTTCAATTTTAGAAGCTCGTGCTTGCGGTATTCCTGTACTTACAACAAAATTTGAGAGTACAAATTTTTTTTTAGGAAATGATTACGGTAATGTTTTCTATTCAAAACCGAGTGATTTTGTATTAGTAGTAAAAAAAATAAATAAGTTCAATTCTGATAGATTGAAAACATCGGTTACTGACATTAATGAGAAATACAATCAGATAATATTTTCTGAAATAGAGAATAGTTGAATGAAAGATTTCACGCTAAATATTTATAAGCAATTACTTCAAATACTTATTTCAAAAAACTATATTTTTTTTACAGTCGAAGAATACTTCAAGCTTTATGTCTCTAAGTCGCCCAATCGCCCATTCATATTAATGCGTCATGATGTTGATCGTAAACCGAATAATTCTTTACGCATGGCAAAACTGGAAAATGAATTAGGTGTAAAAGCTACTTACTATTTTCGAACCATACCTAAAACGTTCAAACCAGAAATAATTAAAGAAATTGCTGAACTCGGGCATGAAATTGGGTATCACTATGAGAACTTATGTGAGATAGGTGATAAGGTAAAGGGGAAAAGTGAAAAGGAAATTTACAAACTTGCACTAGAAGATTTTATTGAGAATTTAGCTATACTTCGTCAGATTGTTCCGATAAAAAATATTGCCATGCATGGCAGACCAACCTCGAAGTGGGATAGTCGTCTACTATGGAATAAGTATAATTATAAAAAATATGGGATCTTATCTGAACCTTATTTTGATATTGATTTTAATAAAGTTTTCTACATTACCGATGCCGGACGTTCCTGGAATAATGAGAGGGTTAATCTACGTGATAAGGTAGAATCTAAATTTAATTTTACTTTCAATCACACCGAAAATATAATTCAAGCACTTAATCAAGATAAGCTTCCTAATAAAATAATGATTAATATTCACCCTGAACATTGGGCTGATTCTCAGACTGAATGGTATAAGATATGGGTAATTCGAAAAGCAAAAAACACAGTCAAAAAATTAATAATTCGAAACAAAATCTGAAATAATGACTAGCAAAAAAACTTTTCTAACTTTTTTATTCTTCGATCTTCTCTTTATAACAATTGCATTTTTTTTCATGATCTATCTTAAACCTTCCAGTCTAAAAACATATCTTCCTCAATACATACAACCATTCCTAGGTTTTGCTTTTGTCTGGTTAGTTGCATCCATTATTGGCGATAAATATAATATTAACAAATTTAATAAACTCATTAACTTATTTTATTCTATCATACGAGTAGATTTTATTGTAGTTAGCATGGTTCTAATTGCTATGTATTTTTTTGGACGTTTTGGATATTCCAGATTAATTGTATTTGGGACAATTCTTCTTTCTAGTATGTTGGAAATTATTTTTGCTGCCTTTTATTTCCTAAGGAAGAAAAATAAGTACGGACTAGATATTCCGATCACATTTTCAATTAAGCCCCGTTATGTTTTTCCGCATATTTCTTATGATGAAGCAGATTTTGCAATACCTGTAAAGTTAAAAAAAGTTAAAGACAGTATTGAACATAAACTTGGCATCAAATACCTGGTAACTCAGCATGATGTTTTTGAATTTTTAAATAGTCAAATTCCCCTTGCTTCTATTTATAAAAAGGATTCTCTTGTTCTTAATACTCACACGTTGTATAATCTGGAAAACATTGAATCAGAATCTCAGGAATTTTTCATGAATCTGCATCGTATCAATGATTTCCGCAGGTTGAACCAGTATTTTATTCAAGTGAATAAGAATTTGAAATTTGGAGCATATTTTGTAGATTGTGTACGTTCAATTCATGTGCGGTACAACTATCTCTTTCATAAATACCCCTATCCTCTCGCAGTCCTTCTTCATATATCAGAATCGTTTTTTCACAGGGTTCTTCCCAAGCTTCCTGTTTTTAAGGTCTTCTATTTTGCATTTACTAAAGGTAGGAACAGAACGCTGTCTAAAGCTGAAACTTTGGGCAGATTGCAATATTGTGGTTTTAAGGTTAAAGCAGTAAAACAAATTGAAGATAAACTATATTTTATCACACGTAAAGTAGGTGTTCCCAGCCATGATACAGATCCTTCTTATGGTCCATTTATTAAAATGAAAAGAATCGGGCAGGATGCTGAAACTATTTTTATCTATAAATTCCGTACAATGCATCCTTATTCTGAGTATTTACAGCAATATATTCATGATGAAAATGAGTTGGAAGCAGGTGGTAAATTTATGGATGATTTCAGGATCACTGGTTGGGGAAAAGTTTTCCGTAAGTTATGGATAGATGAATTACCTCAGCTTCTTAATTGGATACGGGGAGATGTTTCTCTCGTTGGTGTTCGAGCACTCAGTTTTCATTACTTCAGCTTGTATCCGGAAGATATGCAGAAATTACGTGTTCAGTTCAAACCCGGGTTAGTGCCACCTTATTATGCAGATATGCCTTCCAGTTTTGATGAGATCATAGAATCAGAAAGAAAATATCTACTCAAAAGAAAGAAAAGACCCGTCAGCACTCAATTTGAATACTTCTTTAAAGCCTGGTGGAATATTATTGTAAGAGGAGCGAGAAGTAAGTGAGAGAGTTTTCGGAGAAGTGAAAGAAATCAAGAAGTTCCTGACTCTTCGTTAAGAGTAACAGCAAGAAGATCCCTCAGAGTGACGGAAAACATACGTCATCCTGGTAAAGTGTTTATTTGAGGATTAATATATCGTCATCCTGACGAGTCTTGCACGTTGTTCTCCATCCACACACGTCATCCTGCCTGCCTCGTCGAAGCTTAGTAAAAGAAGAATCGTTTTGCTTCGCAAAGCCGATTTATTGTAGACTGGACAAACCTTGCACGTTGCTCTCCATCCACATTCGTCATCCTGACGAGTCTTGCACGTTGTTCTCCATAGGAAGGATAGACAAAGTATATTATAAAGTTCCTGACTCTTCGTTAAGAGTAACAGCAAGAAGATCCCTCAGAGTGACGGAAAACATACGTCATCCTGGTAAAGTGTTTATTTGAGGATTAATATATCGTCATCCTGCCTGCCTTACCTTCGTTCAGAAATAATCAGTTATTGTCATCCAGAGTTTTCCGGCAACTGCAGGAAAGTATCGAAGGATAGAGAATAAATAAAAAATATTATTCTCTTTTTCTACATACTTTTTTTTGCTTACTGCATACTTTTGCGAAAGAAGAATGATTTAATGCTTTATAATCAATATTTCTAATAATTCTAAATAAATAATTCAAATAATAATAAAATAGGAGCAAACACATGCATAATTTGTCACTATCACCAGATGGAACAGAATATAATCTTCCAAGTGAAGAACAGAGTAGAATTGAACGAGAAGAAATTCTCAGAATAACTGAAGAGCAAAGAAAACTTGGACGCAAAATAGTAACCGTACAGGGCTTGGGTTTTGTGGGCTGCGTAATGGCAGTTGTTATTGCTGATGCAGTGGATGAAAATGGTGAACCTATCTATTATGTTCATGGTCATCAAAGATCTTCTAAACGTTCCTTCTGGAAAGTACCAGTTATCAATACTGGGATTCCACCAGTGAGTTCATCAGATAAAGAAGTGCCTGAACTATTTGAAAGATGTGTAAATCAGAAGAAGAATTTTAGAGCGACTTGGCACGACATTGCTTATGAAGTTGCAGATGTGGTTGTGGTTGATATCCAATTGGATGCTACAAAACCGGCTTTTGGTGAAGCTGAAAAAGGTTATTGTGACATAACACATTTTAGAGATGGAATGCGCACTTTAGGGCAGCATATCAAACCAGAATGCCTTGTTTTGGTAGAGACAACTGTTCCTCCTGGAACATGCGAAAAAATAGTTAAACCGATAATTGAAGAAGAATTTGTAAAACGTGGAATTGATATTAATAATAATCCTGCACTTGTTGCTCATTCTTATGAACGAGTTATGCCCGGTGCAAAATATGTGAGTTCAATTCGTGATTTTTGGCGAGTATTCTCTGGAGTTAATGAAGAGAGTAAAAAACTGGCTCGTGAATTTTTGAGTAGTGTATTAAATGTAGAAAATTTTCCTCTAACTGAATTGGATAATACAAATGCTTCCGAGATGGCAAAGGTGATGGAAAATTCCTACCGTGCTACTAATATTGCCTTAACTTTAGAGTGGGCAAGATTTGCAGAAAAAGCTGGAGTTGATATTTTTAAAGTTCGTGATGCCATTCGCAAACGTAAAGGAACTCATGATAATCTGCTTCGACCCAGCCTGGGAGTGGGAGGGTATTGTTTAACCAAAGATCCAGTGTTGGCAAATTGGTCTATGAAAGATGTATTTGAAATTGATGACACACTCTCGATCGCCGTGAATTCTGTGAATGTTAATGATACAATGCCCACCCATACAGTAGATATTATCAAAGAAGAAATCCCTGAATTACGTGATGTAAAAGTAACGGTATTGGGTGTTTCCTATTTGGAAGATGTCGGTGACACAAGACACTCGCCTTCTTTCACTCTTGTGCGGTTACTCAGAGAAAATTGGGCTGAAGTAATTTGTCATGATACATATGTGGAATTTTGGGCAGAATTGGAAACTGAAGAAGTACATAATGATCTTGGGTTAGTTTTGAATGGTGCAGAAGTTGTTATAATGGCAGTCGGACATTCTGATTATAAAAATATAAAACCTACAGATCTTGTAGCGAAATGTGGGACTAAACCACTTATAATCGACTGCTCGAATTTCTTGAGCGATGAAAGAATAAAACAATATAAAGAACTTGGCTGCAAGGTGAAAGGTGTAGGTAAGGGTCATATTGATAATTTGTAGGAAGAAAGCGGGTATTAGGTGGTTTGCGACAATACGACTGGGAGATGATGCGAAAAGGAGAAAAGATGTCCTGGACTTGACTTCACAAGAACAACGTGAGATTGGAGTTAAGAACATTCTAGAAATTAAATTAAACCAATAATCATTAGAGGTATAAAATGAAATTAGCAATAATAGGAACAGGTTACGTCGGTCTAGTCAGCGGTACCTGTTTCGCCGAAATGGGTAACGCTGTTATCTGTGTGGATAACGACAAAAACAAGATCAATGGGTTAAATAATGGGAATATCCCAATCTGGGAACCCGGACTCGAAGAGATGGTTCACCGCAATAAACAAGGTGGGAGATTATCATTTACTACCGATATTAAAGATGCTGTAGAAAAGAGTGATATCTGTTTCATAGCGGTTGGAACTCCACCGGGTGAAGACGGTTCGGCAGATCTTCAGTATGTTCTGGCGGTTGCTAAAGATATTGCTCAATATATGAATGGCTATAAGGTGATCATTGATAAATCAACAGTTCCGGTCGGAACAGCCGAAAAAGTAGCAGCTGTAGTTCAGAAAGTTCTGGGCGAACGTGGAGTAGATCATAAATTTGATGTTGTATCCAATCCTGAGTTCTTAAAAGAGGGAGATGCCATCAATGATTCAATGAAGCCTGACAGGATTGTTGTAGGAACAGATTCGGAAGAGTGTGCAGAACTTATGCGTGAATTATATACACCATTTGCCCGTAGTCATGAAAAGCTTATCATCATGTCTGTTCGCTCGGCTGAAATGACCAAATATACAGCTAATGCTATGCTGGCGACCAAGATTTCTTTTATGAATGATATTGCAAATCTTTGTGAACTTATAGGAGCCGATATTAACGAAGTACGTAGCGGGATCGGATCAGATTCACGGATTGGATATAAATTTATTTATCCTGGTGTAGGTTACGGTGGCAGTTGCTTCCCGAAAGATGTGAAAGCACTCATCAAGATGGCAGAGGGAATTGGAATTAAGACGAGAGTTTTGCAGGCTGTAGAAGATGTGAATGAGGATCAGAAGAGCGTGCTTGTGCATAAAGTAAAAAAGCATTTTGGTGAAGATCTTTCAAAATTCACTTTTGCTATCTGGGGTCTTGCTTTCAAACCAAAAACTGATGATATGCGGGAAGCTCCAGCTATTACAATCATTAATGGTCTTATAGAAGCTGGAGCTGTTGTACAAGCTTATGATCCAGTTGCAATAGATGAAGCAAATCGTATTTTTGGTAAAAATCCCAAAATAAAATATACAGATGGAAATTATGATGCTCTTAGAAATGCAGATGCTTTATTGCTTATAACAGAATGGAATCTGTTTCGTGATCCAGATTTTGATAAGATGAAAAATCTCCTGAAAAACCCAGTTATCTTTGATGGGCGTAATCAATATAATCCCAAAGAATTGAGAGAAAAAGGCTTTATTTACTACGGAATAGGACGGAAATGAACGACTGAGCGGTTTGCGAAAGGGCAATAGGGTGATTATGTTGAAAGGGATGCAGGAAGAATAATAGACTGTGAGATAAGGCGAAAAAGAGAATATGAAGATAAAAACACATAAAGACTTGAAAGTTTATCAATTAGCATTTGAAGCAGCGATGGAAATACTTGAAATTACAAAATCATTTCCAAGAGAAGAACGATATTCCTTAGTTGATCAAATGCGTAGAAGCTCCCGTTCTGTTGCTGCTAATATATCTGAAGCTTTTAGAAAAAGAAGATATGAAAAAGCTTTTATCTCAAAACTCTCTGATTCTGAAGGTGAAGCCGCTGAGACTCAGGTCTGGCTTGATTTTTCACTTTCGTGTAAATATATTGATAAAGAAATTCATGATATGCTTTTTAATAAATATGACCATATTATTGCGATGATTGTAAATATGATAAATCAACCTGGAAAATGGACATTATAATGATTACAACATCACATTATCGCCAAGTCTCCACTTCACCGAGTCACTAAGTCGGATTAATAATCCCGAGAAATTTTGCTACAATAGCTAAATTTATTTTCTACCTACTACATACTCCTTACTCTATACTACTTATTATTTAATTAATCCCAGTACCAGTCGGAATAGTCATCAGGATCCCAGTCATATTTGTAGTTCGTATCATACTCAAATCTTTCTGCACAAAAATATCTGTAAAATCCTTCTTCACTATTTAAGCGATCACGCAAATCAGCAGAACGGTCATAACTCTGCTTCAGGCTGAATCCGTAAAAGGTTGCATACACTTTGTCAGTAACACTGTCCACCAGATCATAAGAACCGGGATCGGTATAGCTGTAACGGTGTATGTAGTTATGATAAACAAAGTAGGGATAACCATTGAAGAAGTAAAAGCCGTTATCGTAAACGAAATAATAACGGATCCAGATACCGCGGTAAATGAATCGTGGAGGAATGGAATAATGATACATAATAGGTTTGTTGTAGAAAACATTTTGAGTGAATTTTTTTTTAGCATATGGTTTATGTTTGGTTTTCTTTATTTTCTGTAATTTGATTTTGTTGATTTTGGTAGTTTTAGGCTGAGTTTGTTTGTTTTTACTGAAAGTAGAAATATTGCGTGGTCTTTTTTTAGTTTTTGCTTGTGTCATTTTTTTCTGGGTATTTTTTTTCTCTTCTTTTTTCTGGATTTCCCGCTTTTCCTGCTGTTCGATCTTTTTATCTTCCTCTTTAATTTTCTCTTCTTCCGTAACGGATTCCTTTTCCTTTTTGACCTTAATCTGCTGGGCAAAGGAATTTACCGAAAAAGTAACAATAATGAGTAGGATGAGTATTAAAGTTCTTTTCATCTTAGCCTCCTTTAAAATGAAATTACTGGGTAAATAAAAAAAATATTTGGAACACATTTTCATCTTATTAATTAACTCTACTCAGTTAATAAGAAGGCTATAAAATATGTCAATATTCTTTTTTAGGCATATCTTATAGTGAGATGGGGAAAATAATCTATCTTCATCCTGCTTGCCAAGCCGAAGCTGGCGAAGGCTGGACGAATCTTTTGCGTTGTTCTCTTAAGGAAGGATATGCTTTAATAAAACAATCACACAGTCTTTCCTTCAACTCTTCGTTAAGAGAAACAGCAAGGATACTCCTCAGAGTGACGGTAGATTAAGTAATAATTATAAAGGAAAACAAATTATGAAAATTCTTATTCCACTGTACAAGAAAAACAATACTTAACTAATAAAATATAAAAAAGGATATACTATAATGAAAATACTAATAACAGGTGCTGCAGGGTTCATTGGGTCACATTTGTGTGAAGCGTTAGTAAAAAAACATGATGTCGTTGGACTCGATAATTTTTGTGATTATTATGACATAAAAATTAAAAGGAACAACTTAAAAGAACTGGCACATTTCGATAACTTTCAAATTATAAAAGCAGATATTCGCAGTAAGGATGAACTGGAAGACATTTTCAGTCATCACAAATTTGATCTTGTCATCCATCTGGCTGCTATGGCTGGAGTACGTCCCTCTATTATTGATCCAGTTCTTTACACCGAGGTTAATATCAATGGAACTGTCAATATGCTGGAGCAGTGTAAGAAACACGGTATTAATAAATTCATCTTTGCTTCTTCTTCTTCTGTTTATGGGAATAATAAGAAGGTTCCATTTACTGAAACTGATTCTGTGGATTTTCCTATTTCTCCATATGCTGCTACAAAAAAAGCTGGAGAACTCATCTGTCATACCTATCATCATCTGGAAAATATTTCAATGGTGATTTTGAGGTTCTTTACAGTTTACGGACCAAGACAAAGGCCGGATCTGGCTATTCATAAATTTGCCCGGAAAATTATAGCTGATGAAGTGATCCCGGTTTTCGGCAATGGCTCTACCAAAAGAGATTATACTTATATTGATGATATTATTGACGGCATCTTAAGATCGGTAGATTTTGTGAACGAAAACTACTGTTATGAGATATTTAATCTAGGAGAAGCGAAAACAATTTCACTTTCCCGGATGATAAAGATAATCGAGAATGCTTTAGGAAAAACTGCACAGAAAGAAATTCTAAAATTACAATCTGGTGATGTAGATCAAACGTTTGCCGATATTTCCAAAGCTAATAGATTGCTTGGATATAATCCAAAAACCAAATTCAAAACAGGTGTTGATAAATTTATAGTTTGGCTAATGAAAAATTAAAAATATAGTTATCTAACCTGCAATTGCGTAGCAGGTGGTATTTGGAGGAAGTTGGTTAAATCTTGCATTTTACTCTCAATCTATAGTCCTTTTAACGTATCATGTACATAGTTCTTTTAAGGAAGAATAGATTAAAAAATTAGAGCAGAATATATTATCAGCCGGAGAAAATTAATTCACCGGCTTTTTTATTTCTTCATTATGATAAAAAAATTGACAGGTTATTATCATACAATTATTTTAGTTATTAAGTTAATGCAAATTCCAATTATTTCTTCTGAAGAAAATCTTTTGAATAAATATGATTAATATATTGTTCTATATTGAATAGAAATGTTAAAAAATATCAAGTCAGAATAACGACTAGGCATTTTACTATTAAAAATTAAAAAGGAGGAATTATGAGCTTTAGAACACCGAGTATTAATTCAGTTTCCATATCAGGCAATATTGTGCGTGATGCCGAGATCAATCATGTAGGTGATGCTGATACGCCCGTAACAACCATTACGGTAGCACACAATCAACGTTACAAAGCTAAAAATGGAAAATGGCAGGAGAAAGTCTCTTTCATTGATGTGGAAGTATGGGGTGCTCTTGCTGAAAGAGATGCCTATTATAAAAAGGGTATTCCTGTAATTGTTGAAGGAGTCCTAAAAGGAAATCAGTGGAAAGATAAGGAAGGCAAGGGTCACTCGAAAGTTGTAGTTCGTGCAACCAAAATTCATGTGCTGGTCTATCCGGAAAAAGAAGAGAAGGAAAAAGAAGAAGAATAGTCAAAAATTTTATTGTCACTCGGGACTGATGCTTCAGTACTTTTTAGCATCCGGTAATTGCTAAATTGCTTAAGCAATTGTGTTGATGAATAACTTATTAACAAAAATGAATTAGTTACTAAACTTGAACTTGGTAACTATAATTAGAATCAAAAAAGCCATCTGGCAAAATGTCAGATGGCTCTTTTATTATAATGACTTCTTCTTAAAATTTATATCCAATACTGAAATGATGAGTTGCATCAATTGTGTGTGTGTTGAATCCATAATCAATTATAATGTTGTACATGTTAAAACTGGCACCCATCGAGTAACTGGTCGGTTCACTGCGGACTCCACAACGGATAGTTAGCATTTCAATAATTTTTACTTCAGTACCGGCATGAATTTCTGTTTTGGCATTCATGGTTTTCTTAAGTTCTAAAGAGGTGATCACATCTGTATAGGGATGGTAAGAGATTCCCATTGCCATCTTCTGCGGTAAATCGTGGGCATTATCTTCACCAACAGAAGGATTATTCAAATTTGTGATTGTAAATCCGATCTGAGTACGCTGATGCACATTAGCAAGAGCTCCAAGGTTTATACCAAAAGCTGGTTGTTCACCGAAGCCATCAATCGAAAGATGGTACATATTAAGTGTATAGCCGATATCCAGATTCGAATGTATATCGTTGAGGATATTAAATGAGTGTGATAAAGCATAAATTTTCTCACTCATTAGATTCACTTCCTGGAAATCAACATCCATAGACTGCAAGCCAATTCCAACTGTACCAAATTTGTGGGGAAGTTGTATGGAAAGGGAAACTGTATTAAGTATCTGAAAATCATTACCGAATAAACTCGAATATCCGATTATAATATTATTTTCCGCACTTTCCAATCCTGCCGGATTGTAGAAGACCGCATTAGCATCATTACTAATTGAATAGAAAGCACCACCCATTGCTCTGGCTCGCGGGGAAGGTTCATAATCATCGAACATTGCTGATAGATTTATAGTTAACAACACTAAACATAATGCAATTATTATCTTTCTCATCATTCCCCCCCCCTTACTTAAGTGGTGCACCGATTACAATCGGAGCCTTGGCAGTTTTTTTATTGCCTGCTTCGGTATCTATAACTTCTAAGAAACAAATATAAAGTCCAAGTGGTAACAGGTTGTTTTCCTTGTCTCTGCCATCCCAATCATATTGGTTGATCCCTGTTAAATTGGTTATAATATCATTGAAAAGTGTTCTTTCAAGTTTCCCTTCGGCATTGTATATTCTTAAGATCGCTTTATCATTCTGTTCTGCACCAAATTCAATATGGAATTTTTCACCAGAATATGGATTGAATGCTTTGGCTGGAATGTTCAAAACTGCAATATGGGAAACTGCATCATAATAATAAGGATAATATAGAAGTCCCGTATCTTCTTCGGGAAAAGTGAATTCAGTGCCACTAGTATCGGTTGCAGTTATTTCAAATTCCACCATCGTTCCTTCACCTTGAGCTGGAACGTCAGTTTCATAAATATCTTCATTAGCTTCTGTAGGAGTCATTTCTAAAAGGTTAAGATTAATTTCTCTGTTTGTTCTCCAATGCATGATAACATTAGCGAATTCCAGAGGATATGTGAATGTAATATTTACGGGTTCTCCCGGGATTCTTTCGCTGATATCACCGTATGGGTAGATAACGAATTCTCCTTCCCCTAGATGATCCTGATAACCGGCTAAAATCTGAAAACCATTATACATTCCTCCAGCACCACGAGCTTCCAATATATATCCTTCTGCATAATCATCTAACTCAATACCAGTTGAGTCCCAAACACGTACGGTTACTTGATTATTGTCTTCATCTTTTATATTGAGATTAGTTCCACCACCAGCATAATACTTCTCAACGATTGTGCCTGTAACCTGTACTAAAGTTCCTTCATAAATATCATTATTAGTTCCCAGATCAAGAACAGTAGCTACAGGATCAGGATTTCCTGAACTGATAACGATATATGTGAAATCCTTCAACTCTGTTACAGAATTATATTCAGAAACTTCGCCAGTTACACGTAAAATGTTTCCGCGAATTATATCAGTCTCGTATGCCGAGGTAATATCATAATCAAAAAGCAGGATACCCTTTCCTGAATTGTCCTGAATAAAAGCGTTCAGTAGATTGTTATTTGAAATACCTGCTCCTATTGTGATTACACCTTCTACTGTAACATCTTGTCCATTATAAACGCTTACGCTATCTTGTATATTTGCAATTGGTGTAATATCTTGGGCAAATACTAAAGTTGTAGCTAAGAAAAATAAAATAATAAATGTGTTCTTCATTCTTTCTCCTCAATTTTTTCTTTTTGAAATAATGTAGATGCTATCATTAGAACAATGGCAATTACAATGGAACTATCTGCAATATTGAATACAGGCCATCTTGTCATGATCACATCAGGGAAATCACACCAGATAAAATCTGTTACGCTTCCCATTAAAATTCTATCAACTAAATTTCCTATAGCACCACCAAGAATAAGTGCAAAGGAAAATATCTCTATTCTATTCTTACTTTTAATACTTAAATAAATTATAAAAAAAATCGCAATTATTGAAATAATAATGAACAGAATTCTATTCAGCAGTGGATTTCCAAAAGAGAAACTGAAAGCTGCTCCGGTATTCCGTACAAAAGTAAGCCAGATAAATTTTGGAGATAATTTAATTATCTGCCCTGGCTCTAAATAAGTTCTGATCATATACTTTGATACTTGATCAATTATAATTATGATCAGAGATACCCAATAAAAGGGCAATAGCTTCACTAATCTTTTCACTATTTTCTTCTTTTCTTACGCAGTTCTTCTTCTTCTTTACATTTTATGCAATATTTAGCGTATGGAATAATTTTTAATCGGTTAGCGGGAATTATATTGCCGCAAATCTCGCAAATGCCGTATGTTTTATCGTATATCCTCTTCAGTGCAGAGTTGATCAATTTAATGTTATTTAGTTCTTTTTCTAGAATATAAACTCGACGTTCAGATTCATCAGTATCGGAACCAAGGTCTGCTTGGTGCTGTGAATATGCAGAGAGGTCGCCATTGCCATCTTTCGCTCCGCGTTTTTGAATATCATTTATATTGTTAATGACTTTTTGAATCTCTTCTTTTTCTTTTAGAAGAATCTCTTTGTATTTTTCAAGTCTTTTTTCTGGTAATGGCATTGCTGTCATGATTACTTCCTTTTCTATATTTCCTTAAATAATTCTAATATTAATATTTCAAGATCATGCTTAGCCTTCAAAGCATTTTTCCTGATCTCTTCCTGTGTATGAGCTTTAGAATGAAAGATATTGCTCAAATTAGTTACAACAGATATCCCGATAACTTTCATATCTGAATGTATTGCTACAATGACTTCCGGTACTGTTGACATACCAACCAGATCAGCTCCCATTTTTGCCAGCATCTTACATTCTGCTCGTGTTTCCAAACTTGGACCGGAAAGTGCTAAATATGTTCCATTCTGTAAAGAAAAATCATTTTCTTTTGCAATTCCATGAGCTATTTTTATAAATTCTTTATTATAGGGTTCGTGCATACTGGGAAATCTTATGCCAAGTTCATCATAGTTTTCACCAATCAGCGGATTAGTTCCCATCCAGTTGATATGATCATTGATCATTACCAGGTTTCCGGGAACCATTTTTTCATTGAGACTTCCAGCAGCATTTGTTACGATCAGTTTTTCTATGCCGAGTGTCTTTAATACTCTGATCGGAAAGGTAACATCCTGCATTGAATATCCTTCATAATAATGAAGTCTGCCCTGAAGGATCACGATACCTTTACCGTCAAGTTTTCCAGCAAGCAGACGGCCTTGATGTGAAGGGGCAGTAGAAGCCTTCCATTCAGGTATGTCTTGGTAGGAAATTATAACAGGATCTTCCAGCATATCACCGATCGAGTTGAGCCCTGTCCCCAGAATTATCCCGATCTCGGGAACAAACCCGATCCGTTCCTGAATAAAATCGGCTGCATTTTTTATATTTTCTAACATATTTATTCTCGTTAAATCCCAATTAAGAATTGTCTTATCAAATCTAAAGCAACAATAACAATAATGGGTGAGAAGTCGATTGGTGATGATGGGAAGATCTTATGTAGAAATTCACGGATGGGTCTCATAACAGGTTCGGTAATTTGAATGATAAAAAGATAGATCTTAAAGAATTGTCCGGTAGGATTGATTTTGATCCAGGATAGTACTGCTCTGAAAATTACCAAGTACATATAAATTTTAACTGCCTGCGCTAACAACATTCTAAGTGGATCCATCTTTATAAAACCTCGTGACAGTTCCTGCAGCGTGCTTCGTAGATGTCAGAAGCTCCTACCACTACAGTTTCCTTGTTTTTGGTAAGGCGTTGGGTTCTGCTGGCTGGATTCCCGCACTTTACGCAGATCGCATTTAGTTTAGAAACATATTCGGCAATTGCTAAAAGAAAAGGCATAGGCCCAAATGGTTTTCCCGTATAATCCTGATCGAGTCCAGCAACTATTACACGTTTGCCGCTATTAGCCAGTTTATCACAGATAGTGACAATATTATCATCAAAGAACTGTGCTTCATCAATAGCAATTATCTCAGTATCGTATTTAACAAGGTCATGAATTTCCTGTGCATTTTTAACGATCTGGGAAGGAGTTTTCATTTTACTATGTGAGACAAGGTGATCCTTTTCATAGCGGTTATCGATCTCAGGTTTAAAAACCTGGATTTTGCGTCTGGCATACTCAGCCCGGTGAACACGGCGGATAAGTTCTTCTGTTTTGCCACTGAACATACTTCCGCAGATCACTTCGATCCATCCTGTTTTATTATTGATAATATTCATTCTTCAAATCCATTTGTCATTAATTTTTCGCTGACTTATTGTGTCAAATAATTTGTGAAGCATAGGTTAGTACAAAAATAAATATTCAGTTGTTGCTTTAATCTCTTGAAACTCAGATAAAAAATTGCCAGATTGAATATTTGCAAAAATATTGATTATTCTCGTCTAGTTTTTTTAGAAAGTACAAGATAGTTTAGTTAGAAAATATTTGACTGGATAATTCAATTTTACAAAGTGTCAAAAAAAATAATGAACTGGAGTATAGTTATGGAGTACCGTGTTTTAGCTGTTAATCCTGGATCAACTTCGACCAAGATTGCTCTCTTTGATGATGCAGAGCCTGTATTTATAGAGACACTGCGTCATGACGCTGGTAAAATTGCAGAATTTGAGGGAATAATCGAGCAGTATGAATTCAGGAAAGAACTTGTGTTAACAGCTCTAAAAAATCACAAGATCGAACTTTCTTCAATTAAAGCTGTTGTAGGTAGGGGAGGATTGGTTAAATCAATTTCCAGCGGAACTTATCTGATCAATGATAATATGTTGAAAGATCTTAAAGATCCGGGTTTGTGGGGACGTATCCACGCTTCTAATCTAGGTGCTTTTATAGCAAAAGCTATTGCAGGAGGTACAGGTGTTCCTGCCTTTATTGTTGATCCTGTTACTGTTGATGAATTTGATGATATTGCCCGCATTTCCGGCTGTCCTGAAATCGAGAGGCAATCCTTGTTGCATGCTCTTAATCTCCGGTATTGTGGGATAAACATTGCAGCTAAGATGAATAAAGAATTTTCCGATGTAAATCTGATTGGGGTCCATATGGGCGGTGGTATCAGCGTGGCGGCCATTAGAAAAGGGAAAATGATCGATGTAAACAATGCAGTACTGGGTATGGGACCTTTCTCACCTCAGCGGGCTGGAGCTCTACCGATCGGTGATCTGCTTGAACTGGCTTTCAGTGGCAAATACACTCACAAAGAGCTGGTTAATATGTTTACCAAAACCGGTGGTCTTATTGCCTATCTAGGCACTGATCATGGTGGTGATGTAATTAAAATGATAAAGAAAGGAGATAAGAAAGCAAAACTTGTTTTCGATGCCATGCTCTATCAGATTTCCAAAGAGATCGGTGCTTGCGCAACTGTGTTAAAGGGTAAGGTTGATGGTATTTTTTTAACAGGTGGACTGGTTTATAATGACTATGTTGTGGATGTATTAGAGAAGAGAACTTCCTTTATTGCAAAAACTTTCGTGATTCCTGGTGAAAAAGAGATGGAAGCTCTTACCCAGGGTGGTGTCCGGGTTCTAAAAGGTATCGAAGCTGCAAAGGAATATAAATAATACCTCAATTGAATTATGATAAAAAAAATTATTCTGTTATTATTTGTTATCTTCACTCTCTTGGGTTGCAGCAAAATAGAAGAGAGTGATTGGACGATCCTTATCTACATGGCTGCCGATAATGGTTTGGATGATGAAGCTTTAGCTGACATTGAAGATCTAATGCAGGCAGAATTTTCAGATAATATAAATGTTATTGTGCAAGTGGATTACAGCGAATCTAATCCTCCACCAGAAGCAACATATAGATATCATATTTATCCCGGATTGCAAGAGCAAATTTCCTATATAGGTGAGATTGACAGTGGTGATGAGAACGAAATAACTTCTTTTGCAAATTGGGGATTTAACAAATATCCATCCGAAAAACAAGCGCTGGTTCTCTGGTCTCATGGAAATGGTTGGTATCCAAATTCAAGGATTCTACCTCCTTCTTTTTGCCCCGATGTAGAATCGGAAAATTACATTAGTATTCCTGGTGGAGAACTTCGTACAGGAATAAAAAATATTAATGAGCATTTGGAAATTCTAATCTTTGATGCCTGTAATATGCAAACTGTGGAGGTTGCAGCCGAAGTAGCCGATTATACAGATTATATCATCGGTTCTGAAGGTGGAGTAGATTGGAAAGGTTTCCCTTATACTGAAATATTTTCTATGTGGGAAGAGCAAACAACAACCGAAAATATTTGTTTGGATATAGGTTTTCAATATCACTATTATTACTTTATGGAAGAAATTTTCCCGATTTCATGCTCAGTACTTAAAACTTCAGAATTTCCTCATCTTCTAAATAAACTTGAAGAATTTACTGCAGAATGGACAGCACATGCAAATGAAAATATCTTTATAGAGAGCCGTCAGGATTGTATTGAGTTTAATGAAGCATGGTCCACAAATCCACCCTTAGATGTTGATATTAAAGAGTTTTTCACAATCGTCAGCGACAATACTGAAGATGAACAACTTGAAGCAATTACAGATGAATTATTAACAGCAATCGAATCGTGCTATATTTTCCAGAAAACAGATGACTATCCAACCGGTTATACTTCAGACGATGTTGGAACTGCAATTATCTGGTTTCCAGATGAAGAGACTCAAGGATTTTTTGAAATCCGTAAAGAAGAGTATCAATCCTTGCAGTTCTCTCAAACTAACTGGCTCGATTTTCTGGAAAACACTTTTATAAATTAATGGGAATCTTAACTTAACAGTTTCTGCAAAAACAAATAATTTTAATTGACAAAATAAGTTATAATAAAAATTATTTCATCAAGAGATTACATTATAAATTTATACATAGAAAAATAAATGAGGAGAAATTATGAAAAAAATTGTTTTAGTTTTAATTAGTATGATAATATTTAGTGGATTATATGCAATTAATGTTGCTTCTCTACTCGATTTATACAACGTAAGAGATGGACTGAATGGAGATTATACTCAAACTGCTAATATCGATTTAGCCCCAACCAACCAAGCTAATGTTAGCGATTGGGAAACTGGAACATATTCGTTTGGAAATTATGTAAAGCATGGAACAAGCCCAAATTATACTTATATTTGTATAAATATAATGGGAACATCTGAAGAACCTCCACACTCGGATTGGAAACAACTTTGGGACAGCTCAAAAGGTTGGGACCCGATTGGTAATAACGAGGATGGACAAAGATTCCTTGGATCGTATAATGGAGATGATTATACAATTTCAAATCTATTCATTAATCGACCTTCAGAAGTAGAGGTTGGTTTATTTGGTTGCCTTGGTTGGGATGGTACAGAAGTGGAGATTAAAAATTTGGGATTACTAGATGTAGAAGTAGCAGGTGGCAGGGGAACTGGTAGTTTAGTAGGAAGAGTGAAAGGAAATAATGATACAAGAATAGAGTTTTGTTTTGCTAGAAACGGTACTGTTGTTGGTGACGGAGCAACCGGTGGTTTGGTAGGATCAAATAATAGTTATCAAGAAAATGCTGCTAATGCTGAAGGTTTTAAGCCAGTAATTTCCAAATGCTATGCTCATATTGATGTATCTTGGTCTAGAGAACCCGGAAGTGGTGCAGATAAATTTGGTGGATTAGTTGGTTGTAATCAAAAAGGTATTACTCAATTTAGTTATGCGCTTGGAAGTGTAACTGTAGATAATGATCCTCAAGTGGATTCAATTGTACCTGAGAGAATTGGTGGGTTAGCAGGTTGTACTTTTTTAAGAGGAAGAATAACTAATTCATATTCAGCAGGTTCTGTTACAACGACAGGTTCTGTTAACGTTGACAGAGTTGGTGGGTTGGTTGGTTATGTTGGTTTAGGTAATATTGATGTTGGTACTGTCAATAATTCTTTCTGGGATACTGAAACTTCAGGACAATCTACAAGTGGAGGTGGTACGGGTCACACAACATCTGAGATGAAAACTCAATCCACATTTACTAATTGGGATTTTACAAATACGTGGAAAATTGTTGGTACAAATTATCCTTGTTTACTTTACAATCCGGATCCAACTCTGCCAGTAATACTCTCATCCTTCACCGCCCAATACATAGAAAATAAACCAACCCTGTATTGGATAACCCAAACAGAAAGCAATAATCTTGGCTGGAATGTATACCGTTCCATTTCTCAAAATCTGGGTCAGGCTATACTGCTTAATGTAGATGAGTTAATTGAGGGATCAGATACAACCACAGAACCTACTGATTATACTTATGTAGATATGTATGGTGTAGAAGAGAACTTCACATATTATTACTGGATAGAGAGTGTAAGTTATAGCGGTGAGACTGAGTCTTTTGGTCCGATTTCTCTAACTATACCTCTTGATGGAAGTAATTCGGGAACACCTAATACATCAGATATTTATGGATTATATCAAAACTATCCCAATCCATTCAACCCAAGTACATTAATAAGTTTTGCACTGGAAGAAGATAGTGATGTAGAGTTGATCATCTACAATGTAAAAGGTGAAAAGATCAAATCTATATTTAATGATCATATCTATACTGATCAAGTTAATAGTGTTGTTTGGGATGGAAAAGATGCAAGTGGTAAAGATGTAGCCTCAGGTGTTTATTTCTATAAACTTATCACAGATACAAATGAATATAATAAAAAAATGTTATTAGTTAAGTAAAGTTCTCGGACTTGACTTCACGGAAATAAAATGACAGTGGAGTTAAGAACGAACAATTTGAATAGCCTTTCGGTGTAAACTGAGAGGCTATTTTTATTCTTAACTCAATCTCAATCTTAACCTCAACCTCAATCTTAACCTCAACCTCAATCTCAATCTCGTTCTCAATCTGACCTCAATCTCAATCTCGTTCTTAACTCAACGCTTCGCTGTTAAGTCAAATCCGGGGTGAAAACACATCAGTTTCCAATAGCAAAACTTGACATAAAAACCGAATAACAAAAATTAACTTTTAGTGTGCTAGGCGGGAAGGTAGCGGCGTCCTGTAACCCACAATCCGCTATAGTGGGGCTGAATTCCTGTTTGAGAATAGTGATTTCTTTTGTAGTATTAATAAGTGGTGTTGAGAGTCAAGCCCAGCGCAATTGTGAGCTATGAACTGTGTCAGATCCGGAAGGGAGCAGCACTAAATAGTTATCACGATGTGCCGCTGGTCTACTTGATTTGAGTTGGCTGTTAATTTCTGCTCTAGAATAGGTATCGATTGCAGGTGCACACTCTAATTAATTAGGAATTAGGAATTAGGAATTAGGAATTAGGAATGAAAAATTAGGGATTGCCGATTAAGAATTGTTGATGAGGATATTCAAATGAAAAATGAAGTGCTTGACATCTCTTTCGATTTTGCAGTGAAGATAGTATTATTTTGTAAAAAATTGAACAGATTATCTAAAGATAATTTTGTTATCAGTAATCAGTTATTAAAGTCTGGAACTTCAATTGGTGCAAACATAGAAGAAGCGAATGCTGCTCAATCAAAAAAAGATTTTCTATCTAAGATGTATATAGCTTTCAAAGAATCACGAGAAACTAATTATTGGTTGAGAATCATTGTAAATGGTCATTTAGATCATAGTAAAGAGTTAGTTGAATTAATTGAAATGTCAAATTCATTGATTCGAATATTAAGTTCAATTACTAAAACAGCAAGAGAGAATCTTGAAAAAAGATAATCTCTTATCTCTCATTCCTCATTCCTAATTGTAAAGGAGATATTTATGTCGAGATACAAAGTACCACGCGGAACCTTTGACATTCTCCCAGATCAGAGTTATAAATGGCAATTTGTAATCAATGCCTTCAGGGAAGTTGCACGTGGATTCAACTATAGAGAGATCATAACTCCCATCTTTGAGAAGAGCGGCATCTTTGAACGCAGTGTCGGTGAAACCAGTGATATTGTGGAAAAAGAAATGTACAAATTTGAAGATAAGAAGGGAAGAATTTTTGCCCTGCGTCCGGAAGGAACAGCTCCGGTGGTGCGTTCATTTATTGAAAATGGATTGATGCTAAAACCCAATTCTTCCAAACTCTATTATCTTGGTCCCATGTTCCGCTATGACCGTCCCCAAAAGGGAAGGTACCGTCAGTTCTATCAATATGGAATTGAAAATATTGGCACAATGAATCCCTATGCGGATGCAGAAGTGATAGCTTTTGCCTATATGTTTCTCTCCAAACTTGGACTAAAGAATTTTGTACTTCAGATCAATAATATTGGTTGCAAGAACTGTGCTAAAGATTATGATAATGCACTTAAGGAATACTTTAAACCAAATTTGGATGCTCTCTGTTCCGATTGCCGTAAAAGATTGGAGAAAAATCCTAAAAGGGTACTAGACTGCAAGGTGAAAAGTTGTAAGGAAATTGCCAGAGATGCTCCTTCCATGCTTGATTATCTTGATGATGACTGCCGGGCAAATTTTGAAAAAGTTCAAGAGTATCTTAACGCAATGGAAATTCCATATATTGTAAATCCGAAGATAGTGCGGGGACTTGATTACTATTCACAGACAGCTTTTGAATTTGTAGATACAAACCTGGGAGCGCAGAATACTCTTATCGGTGGTGGAAGATACGATACCCTGGCTGAACAGCTGGGCGGGAAAAATATGCCGGGTATTGGTTTTGCCGGTGGTTTTGAAAGATTACTGCTTTCGATGGAGGAAGAGAAACTTCCCTTTGGTTTGCAGCAAAAGCCAAAAGTCTATCTGGTTTCCTTGGGTGATGAAGCCAGAATAGCAGGAATAAAAATAATTATGGAATTAAGAGAAAATGGCATTTCCACGGAATTCGATCCCGATAAAACATCGATGAATGCACAGATGAAGGCTGCAAATAAAACAGGTACTGAATTTGCTTTGATCTTGGGTGAAAATGAACTTATAAAGAATAAGATCATTCTAAAAGATCTGGGAAACGGGGAACAGAAAGTCATTAACATTTCCGATATTATCATGAGCATAAAAGATAAATAATATTTTTATTGACTCAAAAAGCTGGCACTCACAAAAAGGGTTTGCTAATAATAAAAAATAGATTAGTTTGTATAAAAAAAGTTGGAGGAAATTATGAAATTAAAACCACTTGATGACCGTGTAGTTATCGAAGTAACAGAACTAGAAGAGAAGAATGTTGGTGGCATTATCATTCCTGATACTGCCAAGGAAAAACCACAAATCGGTAAGATCATTGCAGTTGGAACTGATGAAGATCTACAGGAATTGGTGAAGATCGGTGATAAAATATTGTATGCAAAATATGGTGGCACTGAAGTAGATATTGAAGATAAAAAATTATTAATAATTTCAAGATCTGATATCTTGGCAGTAATAGAATAGGAGAAAAGAATATGTTAGAAATTACAGTAGATACATTTGAACAAGAGGTACTTAAATCGGATATCCCTGTTGTTATCGATCTTTGGGCGCCTTGGTGCGGACCTTGTAAAGCACTCACACCATTACTCGAAACAGTTGCTGCTGAATATGAAGGTAAGATCAAAGCTGTAAAATTGAATATTGATGAAAGTCCTGCTATTGCAGCAAAATATCAGATCATGTCTATTCCTACACTGCTCTTCTTTAAAGATGGAAAAGTTGAATCTCAAATTATTGGTCTTGTTGGTAAAAATAAAATAGCCAGTAAATTTGACTCAATTATTTAAAATCTGATCTTTAGAAATAGTATTTAACCTCTTCTTTAAGGAGAGGTTTTTTTATATCTGTTTTCGAACAAACTGTTCAATACCGAACAATTAAATATATTAATTATAGCACTTAAATCTTTTATACATATACAAATAGACATTTGGTATAGATAATGCAACTTTATCCAAAAAAAAGAGGTTGAGAAATGGATAAAGAATTATCAAAAGAGCACATTAGAAAAAGAAAACTAAAACAGATAACTAAATATATTGTAATATTTATTCTATTTATATTGCTGTTTGTTATCTTTAAAAATATAATAAATCCTAGTGAACAACGTTCTAGAATTCAAACTGCAGTTACAGAAATTGGTGCAATAGAGGGTTCAATAACAGCATCTGGAATAGTTGTCCCCGAATTTGAACAAGTTCTTACAAGTCCTTTCACCTCCACCATTGACAGTGTATATCATAAAGCAGGAGACAAGATTAAATTAGGTGAACCTATCTTGAAACTTAATAATGAATTTACACTCATTGACTATAAAAAACTGCAGGATGAATATGAATTAAAGATCAACCGTAAGAGCCAGTTGGGATTGAATATGGAAAGGATGCTAATCGATCTTAGAGCTGAATACGAGATCATGGACTTAAGAATTGAAGCATTAGAAGCACAGGTTAAAGCTCAGGAACACATTTATGAATTTGGGGGTGGGGCAAAGATCAATCTGGATCAGGCAATGTTGAATCTTAGGATTGCTAGACTCGAGCAGATTCAAAAGGGTAAGAAGATCAAAAATCAAGAGAAGTCCCTTGTTGCTGATCTGAAAGAACTTGATCTGAATATTAAAATCCACGAGAATAATCTTTTAGAGCTAGAAAAAAAACTTGAATTGGCAGAAGCTAAATCTGTTCGGAATGGTGTTATCACCTGGGTAAAGGATGATATTGGTGAAAATGTTAATCAAGGTGAGATCATTGCACGTATTGCTGATCTGGATAAATTTAAAGTTGAATCTAAAATCTCTGATATTCATGCTCCCAAATTAATAGTGGGAAATCCTGTGAACGTTCGCATTAACGAGATTGATCTTAAAGGCACGATCTCTAATATTAAACCTACCATCGAGAACGGTGTTATCAATTTTATTGTAGAATTAGATGATAAGACCAATGAGCATTTGCGTTCCAACCTAAGAGTGGATGTTTTTGTAATAACATCTTCCAAGACTAATATTATCAGAGTAGAAAATGGACCTTACATCAATGGATCGGGTAGACAAGATATATTTGTAGTTGATGGTGATAATGCCTATCGCAGAACGGTTGTAGTGGGTGATACTAATTTTGATTGGGTAGAGATCGAACAAGGTCTAGAACAAGGTGAAGAGGTTATTATTACAAATATGGAAGATCACATTCATCAGACTAAGGTTAAAATAAAATGAGAAATCCAATTTTAAATAAATAAGGAGTCAATATGAAAAAAATCGTGATTTTTATGGTAATTGTACTCACATCCCAGCTACTATTTAGTACCAATTTCGATGAAGCAAACAAGCTCTATGAGCAAGAGAATTATGAAGAGGCGATCGATGCTTTGCTTCCTTTAATCAAAAAAGATAAGAACAATCTTTCTTACAACAGATTAATCGCACAATCTTATCTGAAGCTTTCACAAAATCCAGAAACTGGTATGATGAAGGCAGTTGGTTTCATCAAAAAAGCTAAGAAGTATTTCGAAAAAGTAGCAAAGGTAGATCAGAACGATATTGAATCGCGAGAAAATCTAGCATTTTCTTATTTCTTTCCACCCAAGATTGCCGGAGGAAATAAAAAGAAAGCAAGAACTTATCTGGCAGAGATCAAGCAGCTTTCACCCCAAAAAGGTATGGAAATAGAAATTGAATTCCTGCTTTATGAAAAGGAATATGATCAAGTTGAAAATATCTGCCAAGCTTATATTGTTAAATATCCTGAAGACAGCGATGTGTATTATTCCTTGGGAATGATGTACCAGGAACAGAAAAAATATAACAAAGCATTCGAAACTTTTGAGACACATGTGCAAAAAGATCCTGAAGCATGGAATTCGATGTATCAGATCGGCAGAACTGCTGTTTTTAGTGGAACGAATCTGGAAAAAGGGATTGAATTTCTGACTCAATATTCAAAACATAAACCAGGCCAGGACAGTCCTGCATTAGATTCAGTATATTGGCGACTCGGTATGTTATATGAATTGCAGGGAAATACCGATCAGGCAATTTCAGCGTATGAATCTGGTCTTAAGATCAATCCTGATAATTCCGAATGTAAAAAATCAATTAAAAAACTTAAATAGGAGAAAATTATGATCCAATTAAACAAAATCGACAAAGTTTACACAACAAATACAATCGAAACCACTGCTTTGAAGTCGATCAACCTGCATGTTGAAAAGGGTGAATTTTTGAGTGTGATGGGACCTTCCGGTTGTGGAAAAAGTACATTGCTGAATATTATCGGATTACTTGATTCTGCTACGAATGGAGAAATTCTGATCGATTCACAATCAGTACAGAAATTCGGAGATATTAAACTGGCAAAACTAAGAAATCAGAAGATAGGTTTTGTCTTTCAGAGTTTCCATCTGATCAACGATCTTTCAGTTCTGGATAATGTGGAAATCCCACTTTTATACAGAAGGATGAGCGGAAGCGAACGCAAAAGAAGAGCAATGGCAGCCTTGGAAAAAGTTGGTTTAAAAGCAAGAATTAAACATTTCCCAAACCAGTTATCAGGTGGTCAAAGACAACGAGTGGCAATTGCCAGAGCCATTGTTGGAGAGCCAGAATTAATACTTGCAGATGAGCCGACTGGAAACCTGGATAGTGTGATGGGTGCTGAAATAATGAATATTCTGATGAGATTGAATAAAGAAGAAAATACTACAATAGTAATGGTTACACACGATGAGCATCTGGCTAAGCAAACTCAAAGAATAATCAGATTGTTTGACGGTAGTCAGGTTGGATAACAGGAATTAAGGAGATAACATGTTTTTAAATTATCTAAAAATAGCTTTAAAAGTAATGACACGTCATAAACTGTTCACATTTATCAGTTTGTTTGGAATTAGTTTTACTTTACTAATACTAGTACTCATTACTTCTATTATAGATCACACTTTTGGACCATATTACCCGGAGAAAAAACTGGATCAAACACTTTCCATAACTATGGGTTTGATAACAAGCGATTCAGGTGCAAGTGGTTCTGGTCCTTTGTTCAGCCCCTGGTTTTTTAATAAATACGTTAAAACATTGAAAACACCAAAAGTGATTTCGATATCCTCATATCACAATCCAATACAGGTATATAAAGGTGAAAGGAAGATCAATATGGGGTTAAAATATACTGACAGTGAATTTTGGGAAATCATGGATTTTGAATTTCTGGAAGGAAAACCGTTTAATAAACAACAGGAGGAGAACATTGAGCATGTAGCAGTGATCAACGAGCGCCTTCGGAATGAATATTTTGATGGATTTTCCTGCGTGGGTGAGTATATTGAGGCTGACGGTGAAAATTACCGCGTGATCGGGGTAGTGAAGAATGTTTCCATTCTCCGCATAATGCCTTATGCAGATATCTGGGTGCCGACGGGTCATACAAATGAAGATCTTAACAAAGCAACTCTAACCAGTAATTTCCCAGGCTGGTTTGCCATGCTGCTGGCTTATGAAAAAAAAGATTTTCCCAAAATACAGGCAGAGCTGCAGAAACATCTAGATAACATCGAATTTCCTGAAGGGCGGTATAATTCACTTTTAACAAATGCATCAACATATGGAGAAGCAATTGCTCGGCAGATGTTCCGTAAAGAAGATGGAAATATCGGACCTTTCATGCTTATACTCTTCACTTTGATGACAATTTTTATGGTACTACCAGCTGTGAACTTAGTGAATATCAACATGAGCAGGATCATAGAAAGATCTTCTGAAATTGGAATTCGCAAATCCTTTGGAGCATCTTCAATAACGCTTGTTGGACAATTCATAGTTGAAAATATTATTGTCACCCTCATCGGTGGATTACTCAGTTTAGTTTTGGCGGCTGTGATCTTAGGAATTGTGAATCAAAGCCAGCTTTTACCTGACATGACATTTACCCTCAATTTCAGGATCTTTTTGACCAGCATGCTTATCGCCATATTCTTCGGGTTTATTTCCGGGGTATATCCAGCCTATAAAATGTCACGATTACAACCAGCTGAAATTATTCAAGGAGGCAGCAAATGATACGGCATTTTTTTAGAGTTATCTGGTTCAGAAAGAAAGAAAATTTTATGACATCCTTAGGAATATTTATATCATTCATTGTACTTTTTCTAGTTACATCTTTTCTGGTTTATACTGCAAATAACTACTTAAAACCGTTGGGTTTTTCATATAAAGATGTTTGGTATATAACTATGAATTGGAAAGACAGCTCTCAAGAAGAGATAAAGGAGACACTGTTACAGTTTGAAAACGACTTTAAAAGTTTTCCGGAGATTGAGGATTTTGCATATTCCGAATCCTTTATATTTACACCTGCCGTAATGAATATGACAAATTATGAATACAATGAAAGAGAGATAAGATGCAACATCAGGTATGCCAGCGATGATTTTATTGATGTGATGGGAATGGAAATGCTGGAAGGACGCTGGTTCGATGAATCTGATAATGCTTCCAATAAAAATCCTCTGATTATAAATAAATATGCCAAAGAAGATATTTTTGGAAATGATACTGCACTTGGTAAGGTTATCCATAAAGGTGAAAACGAGTATATAATAATTGGAGTAATTGATGAATTCCGAAATGCAGGGAAGTTTTCAGGCTCTATGCCCATATCCTTTAGAAGGATTTCGCTGAATCTGGAACATGAACAAGCTCGTTTTGGTAGTGAATCAATGGGAAGCAGGATCCTGCTTAAAGTGAAATCGGGGACACCTGTTAAATTTGAAGAAACCATTACTAAAAGTCTTTCAAATATAGCAAAAGAATGGCAAATAAAGGTTAACACTTTAGAAATACTAAAAAAGAGTGCAAATCTCCAAACGCTGATCTTTCCTGTGATCTTAATTGTCGTCTGCGGATTCCTGATCATCAATGTTGGTTTGGGATTATTTGGGGTTATCTGGTATAATACAAATCGTAGAAGAGGAGAGATTGGGTTACGAAGAGCTTTGGGTTCCTCAGCTAATAAAATCCAAGTGCAAATAATCGGAGAGGCCTTAGTGTTATCTACCTTTGCCATGATCGTTGGAAGCTTCTTTGCACTGCAGTTTCCAATATTGGGTTTGATACCAATATTTGACAGTACTATCTATACACTTGGTTACATAATATCAGTTCTAGTTATATATCTGATAACGAGTTTATGTGCATGGTATCCCAGCCGTATTGCAGCATTAGTTGAGCCAGCGGATACCTTGAGAGATGAATAAAATAAAGGAGTAATTATGAATTCAAGTAAAATAATATTAGTATTAGCATTAATTTTAATTATGTTTCTTTCTTCTTGCAGTTACCATTCAAACACATACTCAGCCGAATTGAAAAGTCCCAAGATTTTAACAGAAGATTTTTTGGAAGGAAATAAAAATATCTCTATCAGAAATGATGAGATTAATTTCCCTGATTGGAGTTTCCGTTTTTTTGGAAAACGTATCTTTCCCAAATTGGATGAAAATCAGAAAATTTATGTGAGGGAATTAGAAAGACTGCGCAAAATTCGCAAACAGCAGCAGAAAATCGCTAAACTGATGGCGAAGAAAGAAATAAAACAAGAAAAGTATGAAAAGAAGATTGAAGAGATTAATAACTTCCCCAAAAAAGTAGATGCCAGCAACTCCAATTGGGGTTTATGGTTATTTACACGTAACTATAAAAAAATTGGTTATGAATATGAATACGATGAGAAGAATCTGTTCTGGGGTTTGATCAAATGGGGCAAAAGAAGATCATAATCTTCAAAAAAATAATATAAAATTTAAAAACAGAAAGCTTGAAGACTTGACAAACCTTTAGGTTTTTCCAAATTAATTTTATGGAGGCTAAATTGGCTAAAGTTTTAATAATCGATGATGATTTTGCCATACAGGCATCTCTTGGTCTGCTCTTCAAACAGAACGAATTCGAATCTGCTTCTGCTCAAGGCCCTGTAGCTGCTATGAGTATGCTGCGAGAAACAAATTTTGATCTGATCATACTTGATATGAATTTTACAATGGAGACCTCCGGTGAGGAAGGGCTGAAACTCTTAAAAGAGATTAAGTCTCTACTTCCCACTATCCCGATAATTCTTATCACAGCTTGGGGAAGCATCGAACTAGCCGTGCAGGGAATGAAACTTGGTGCTTTGGATTTCATAACAAAACCCTGGAACAACGAGCACTTTTTGCAATCTGTACGCACTACTTTACATCTCTCAGAGCAAATGGGAAAAAAGGGAACGCTCTCCCGCAAACAACTGGATGAGATATTCGATTTTAGTGATTTGGTCGGGCGAGATCCTGCCTTTGTAAAGACATTGGAAACAATTGGGAGAGTAGCTTCTTCTGAAGCTTCTGTATTGATATTTGGAGAGAGCGGTACTGGAAAAGAACTTTTTGCTGAGGCTATCCATAATAATAGTGTTCGGAAAAATCAACCGTTTGTAAAAGTGAATTTGGGTGGGATATCAACCTCACTTTTCGAAAGTGAGATGTTCGGTCATATAAAGGGAGCATTCACTGATGCTAAAAGTAGTCGCATCGGCCGTTTTGAAATGGCACACACGGGTAGTATCTTCTTAGATGAGCTGGGAGAACTTGATCTGAGTAGTCAGGTGAAACTTTTAAGAGTTCTGCAAGATCGCAGTTTTGAAGTATTAGGTTCTAGTAAAACCAGATCAGTGGATATCAGAGTGATCTCAGCTACTAATAGAAATCTGAATAATATGGTGGCTGAAGGAGAATTCCGCGAAGACCTCTTCTATAGAGTAAATTTGATTTCAGTTCAAATTCCACCTTTGAGAGATCGACCAGGTGACATCCCATTACTTGTAAATCATTTCGTAGAAAAACTGAGAAAAACCTATAAACGTCCCAGAATACAGATAAGTAATCCAGCTATTGAATGGATGAAAAGACTCTCCTGGCCAGGAAATATCCGCGAACTAAAAAACCTGGTAGAAAGAGTGATCCTTGTTTCCAACAAAGATATTATTAAGTTAGAAGATTTTACTGATGAGTATAAATCTGGTCCACAGAAAACTTCTAAGACTTCTATCCCAGAAGTAGGAAGCATGACCTTAGATGAAGTAGAGAAGAATATGGTCGTAAAAGCGCTTGATCATTATAATAACAATATCTCTAAAGCAGCAAAATCACTTGGCCTTAGCAGGGCTGCCCTTTACAGGCGAATGGAGAAATTCGGAATTACTTTATGAAACTTCGAACTAAATATATAATATTTGTTTCATTAATTCACATTACTCTCATTATTCTCTCCTTGAACTTGATCGAAGATAAGATCATCTTATTTCTTGTTGCTGAGATTGTGATCCTTACCACTATCACCATCTCCATAATTTTATATCGACAACTAATAAAGCCTATCAACACGATCACTTCTGGTATAGAATCAATCGAAGATAAAGATTTCAGTATGAAATTCGTGAAGGTCGGTCATTATGAAATGGATAAATTAATTGATGTATACAATACCATGATAGATCAATTACGAGTGGAGAGAGTGAAACAGCAAGAACAACATTTTTTTTTGGAAAACTTGATTGAATCTATTCCTTCTGGTATTTTGATACTGGATTTTGATGAAAGGATAATTTCTGTTAATCCTGCTGCAGAAGAATTTATGGATAGTAAAAAAGATGAGTTAATTGGAAAAACATTTTCAGAACTACCCGGTAAATTATCTGAAGAGATCAGTAAAATAGAAACAAATGAACCCGTAGTAGTTCTCATAAGCGGGATGAAAACTTTCCGTTTTCAGAAAGCCAGTTTTGTAGATAGAGGTTTTAATAATCGTTTTGTTGTTATCGAAGAGTTGACTGAGGAACTTTTAAAGACTGAACGTAAAGCATATGAAAAAGTTATTCGAATGATGTCGCACGAGATCAATAATTCAATCGGAGCTGTGAACTCAATCTTAAGTTCCAGCTTGAATTATAGCAATCAAATTTCTGAAAAAGATAGAACCTATTTTGTGGAAGCAATGGAAGTTGCTATCCGACGTAATGAACATCTTAATAAATTTATGCGCAATTTTGCAGATATCGTTCGTATACCGAATCCCAAGAAAACCAGATCTAACCTTCATGAGTTACTAAAATCTGTTCAGTTATTGATCTCATCACAAATTAAAAATAAAGAGATTAATTGGAAATGGGAACTATTTAATGATGAGTTGATCATTGATCTTGATATTTATCAAATTGAACAAGTGCTTGTAAACATTTTTAAAAATGCAGTAGAAGCAATAGAAGAAAAAGGTGAAATTATAGTTCAAACTCAGCAGCATCCCAAAAGAAGATTAATGATCTTGAATAATGGAGAGAAGATCTCAGAAAAGACACAACAGAAATTATTCACACCATTCTTCAGCACAAAAGCCGGTGGTCAAGGTCTGGGGCTAACACTCATTCGTGAAATTTTATTGAATCACGGATTCAATTTCTCACTTAATACACACGAAGATGGTTATACCATTTTTGTGATTGAATTCTAAGATCACTTAAATATAAAGATTATCGACTAAGAGTTATCTTTCCATCATCACAAATTCGCACTTGATCTCGAATAATGATATTCTTAAAATCAGATTTAATACTTTCAACAATAGAAAGATATATTGATGGGAAACTATGTCCAAGAATAATGCCAACCAAGCAATCTGATATAACTAAATCTTCAAACTTATTATCCATATCAAGTACTATAAATCTGTATTCTGCTTCATCTCTGTAATCAAGATGTTTTTTAAAGAAGAGATATTTATAATTTATTTCTAAATGTTTTTTAATAATATCATAATCACAATCAAAATCAGAATAATTAATCGTACTTGCCTGGTATTTGTACATTTTATCAATTCTGCTATCTTTATGAGGGTAATATTTGACTATGCCATTTTTCTTAAAATCAGATTTAAATTGTTTTCTAACAGCTTTCTGTAATGCTTTTTTTGAAAAAGCAAAGCATATACCTCTATGGTTATCAGCATATTGGCTCCACATTCTTGAACGTTTATAACCTGGATAATTTGGCTTATTACGACAAAAACAAGCCATTCTTAGTTTTTGTTGAATAATGAAATTAATCTCCTTTTCAGAAGAATCTCTTTGTCTCCAAAATTCATTCTCATTGTCAATAATAGAGCTTTGTAGAGCAAAGTTCCGTTTATTACTTTCATGTGGGTCTTTTGAATCTTCATATTTTGT
>Ga0075123_10000166_pt1 | contig 32928 bp, 41 predicted proteins | sample AntAceMetag02UKX_FD_69808 | JGI IMG/M metagenome (GOLD analysis project Ga0075123, IMG submission 69808) | Saline lake microbial communities from Ace Lake, Antarctica - Antarctic Ace Lake Metagenome 02UKX | ecosystem: Environmental > Aquatic > Non-marine Saline and Alkaline > Saline | place... | reverse complement strand
TTCTTCCGATCACTGAAGCACATAACAAGCAAATTCAGAAGGTACTGGATACCCCGTCGCGTTTTGTTCTTTTTCATACGTTCTCCTTTGGGGCATCCGGCCCCTGATTTGTAGCGTTGGCCATCTGTTTTAAAATTGTATCCCTTCGGTGAATGGCCTCTCTCACGCACAACGAGTGACGATATTCAATCGTGTCGTTTCTTTTGATAATTGTCGGTATGTCAACCTGCATCATCTTTGAGATTTCTACGTTGAGATGGCCAACCAGCCCATCGAGCCTATTGCCGACCCGCTCCGGTGGTTTTATGAATTCAGTCATAAGTCGATCCCCTCTTGTTGTTTTGGCAAAGCCTCATCGGTGTCGTTGGGTTTCACGACTCCTCCGTTGAACACGTACAGCAGGTGTGACAGTTCATCGAGGTTTTTAGCCTCATCCTCAGCAGGGTCATGCTCAAGCCACATTTCGCGGTTGGCACTCACCAACACAATAACCGCATGAGACTCGTTTTCGGCCACGTCCAACACCCCGATGCATAAATATTCTTTCGCGCCTAGCCTTGGGACGGTTGTGCCGTCCGTTGTTGACGCCTCAACCAGCAGAGAGCCAAAGCCGCGTGACTCGATAAATTCCATGGCCTTTGCAAACCCCAAAAACGGGCCTTGCTCAAAGCCCTTCTGTCCTCCGTATTTCGGCGCATTGTGCCGTTCAAACGGTGGAACTTCCCCGTGCGGAATCCCGAGCAGATTTGATACCTCGGTTTGCAGGCAATCAAAGTCGCCCTTTTGTTTGATGTAGTTGTTTTTCATTTTACCTGCTCCATTTAAAACCCAACAAATCAATCCAGTCTGTCACTTCGTTCAGACTGATTTCAGGCGTTACCCATTAGCCTGCTGGCGGGTGGACTGCTGATGCCAACGGCGCATTTCAGCGATGACATCGGAAGCGCCCTGCAGGTGATCCATGGCGGCGGCTTTCTCGGCGGGGGTGTCATACGATCCGGCCTGATCGGCGGCCATGACGCGGCGGCAGCATTCCTCGACGCCCATCCACAACGGGGAGTCGGGGCCGGGGGCCAGATAAGAGGCGAGGATGCCATTATCGAGCGACTTGAGTTCGAGCTGCACAATTCGCGGCGTATAGGCAGCATCGGCCAGTTCCCGGTTCACCACCTTCAACTGCTCCACCAGGCAGGCGTTGCCTTTCTTCACGGCTTGCTGCCGGTCGAGCGACTCCAGATATTTAAACCGCTGCCCAAAGAACAACGCCACCAGGACCATCACTATTATTCCCATTATTACGTATTCCATCATTTCTCCTTATTTTAGGGTTCAGTTTTCAAACACGAAGTGTTTCTCCGTAAGCACGCTGTTGCGGATGAGCTTGCGGAAATACTCCTGCCCAAAGCCATAGGCGGCGCGGATATGCCTCTGACGCACGTAGTGGGTGTCGGGCAGTTTCTCGCCGGGTTCGCCCAGCGCCGCCACCACTTCCGATCGCACAAAGCACGCCCGGTCCGTTGAGTTTTTGATTCCTGATTTCTTACTCATAGTTCATCCTTCATAATTCATCTCTCAATAACACCCGCCGCCACCTCTCACGCCCTGCCGGCCGGAACTCCGGTCGACGTAGCGAATGCCCTTAAGCAGGAACATTCTAAGACAGTCGATAAAGTCCTTGCAGGCACCGGTCTGACCGTCCATGCCGGTATAAATTTTCATGGCAAAAATCAGGTTCAGGCAGTCGGTGCTGATCCGCAGGGTGGGGCGGTTGGTGAAGTCGACGGGCAGATCCGGATTATATTCCAGCACGTTGTTAATCAGGATCACCCCGTCGCTGATGCTGTACTGGGATCCGCTTTCGGATTCGTAGAAGGTGAGGCCAATGTCGTCGAACTGGTCAAAGAGGTTGAGCTGTCCGCCTTCGTCAAGCCCCTTCACATTGCCGAAGCGTGCATCGAGCAGGCGCATTTCGATGGGCTCCTTGGTGGGGCCGTTTTCTTTCCAGCCTTTGATGTCGTCGCGGGTGGCGGGCGTTTTGTAGCACTCCCAGCCTTCGAGACGGGCGATCTCCTGCTTGTAGCTGCACAGCCCCCAGCCGAAGTTGTTCTGCGCGGGGCCTTTCTTGCCGTCCAGCTTCTTCAGGTTGTCGCTGGGCAGCGCCCAGGGGCCGACGAAGCCCTGCCCGGGGATGGCTTCGACCTGCGACGGCCATTCGCGGTAGACATAGATTTCTTCCGGGGTGCAGCGCACCCAAAGCATGGCCATGTTGCGATTCTTCGAGGGGTCATTAATAATGTAGTTCGTTCCCTTTTCGGGGAGGGCCTCGGGGGTGATGGTGTGGACCTTCTCCTCGAAGAGGGGGAAGGCGCCGGCCTGCTTGCGTTTGGTGAAGCCGTAGTATCGCTCGAAGATTCGGTCTTCGGATTTGTCGCAGATTTTCTTCCAGACATCCGCCGGGTTAATGAAGGGGTTATCGTCCGTGAAGAAACTGATTACCCCGTCGGTTTTGGAAGCGGACTGCATGATGCGCGGGGTGACGGCGAACTCGCGGCCTTCGTGCTCGCAGACCAGTTTGTTCTTTCGAACCATACTTGCCGGCAGACTCTTCAGGGTTTCAATCTGTGTGCCGGCTTCAAAATCAAACCAGTCGAGGCAATCCTCTCGAATAAACTGAAGTTCCGGACGCGCCCCCTTGCCGTCGCGCGGAATCAAAAACGCCTTGCCATATCGAATGGCCTCGGCGCCCTCCACGAAGCGGGCCACGGTGGTCGTGTATCCATCAATCGGTGTAAATCCCAAAATTCCACAGGAATTGAACTGAGATAAACGGAGGTCCAGCGTATTGATCAGGCTGACGGGGGCCAACTCGTCGGCGCAATAGCCGACGCATCGACCGCGCAGTGGATCGCCGGGCTCCGAGCCCTCGGGCTTTGCGGCCTTTTGCTCATAGTTTCGGAATAGACATTCCGACCGGTTGCCCAGGATATAACTGCCATCAGAAAACCCCGTCTTCTGCTTCCAGGCAATATAGCCCGTATCCGTGCGGCTGGTGACCCGATCCTCTGGCTTTAAATAATCGTGCATTCGGGATTGATGCACCTCGCGGCTCGTTGTGCTGTCCGTGTGATACATCTGGACTTTGGCATTCTCGAACCGATACAAGCTCGCCTGCGCGGCGTAGCATTCGTACTGCGTTTTAGAGGCGCGGTTGCCCCCCAAGATGTTCAACATATCCCAAGCGTCTTTAATGCCAAACGCCGCGCGGACGATTGCCCCGAACTCCTCGCCGCCGGGAATCAGGGATCCATCGAGCTTGCGCAGATTTTCCGGAATCATCCAATCGAGCCCCTGCACGGCCATGCAGATAAACCAGATGCTGGGGCGATAGCCATGCACCAGGGGATTGGTCTTCTCGTTGTGGATCTTCTGCTCGCGCATTTTATACAGCCAGTTGAATTTCTCCTGCAGCTGATCGCGGGACGGGGCGGGGATGCCGTCGGACTTCAGCAGCGTGATTGCATTGGGGACTGTCACTTCCGGCCAGATTGGATGTTTTGTTGCCATAGCTTATTCCGTTGGGGTTGTAGGACGCGCTTCCCGTACTCGGGAGCGTGTGTCTTCCGGTTTCTCGTAAAAGCTAGAGCAGCCGCGCAGAATGCGGTTCTCGTGGAACACCGCGATCCCGCACACCGGCCGACGAAAGCATCGATCGCACTCACATTCAGAAATGGGGTTTTGTTTAGAGGTCATACCGCAATCTCCAGCTGACCGACTGCCACCGGTTTTGGTTTACGTTTACGCGGCGGACGCGCCACCTGCAGCGACGTACAAACCGGATGCCGGTTCTCGTCATAAACCCACTGCGCGGGTTTGCGGGCCCCACTGATTGCGCCGGTATAGATCGAGCACTGGCGGAACTTATAGCAGCGGTCACAGTTGACCGCCTCGAACTGGCAGCCTTCCGTTCCATTCGACGGAAAAAACAAATTACCGGGATCGTTGTAGGCCATCACACACCCGCTTTCTCTGTAGCCGCGGGCGTTGACCGCGGAGCTGTCGCATAGCGGAAATTCGTGAAGTGAAAGAAGCAAGCAACCACTGGCTCCAAACGCTTCCCGGACGGAAAGAACCACTTATTGAAATCAGCTACGCTCAAACCGTCGTTTTTTGCGATTTCTGAAAACGGGATGTGACGGGGGAAGGTCGCCGCCTGCTGAGCATAATCCAGCACGCACGGCTCAATGCCGATGGTCTGTCTCCCGCGGATGATTACCTGCGACGAGCAGCGCGGTTTTGCGGACCACTTCCGCACCGACACATCGTCACCGTCCTTGAAATAGTTCTTTGCATTTAAACGGATCGTATGGATCTTTTCACCCGACAGATATTTTTCTTCAAACTCCGTCGGTTCCCCTTTCCGCGGATGATTCACCGGAAAAACCTGACTCAAAATCAGTACCTTCATTCCGCACCGCCTTCCACCTCGATCGGCAGCACGCTCCCGTTTTGGCAAACCATTCTTCCAATGGTTGGGAAATCAAAAACCGGACAACCCCGGGAGATATAATCGTCGTAGCAGCTCTGGCACATATCCACCCATTGGTCGGATATTTTTTCACCAACCTGAACGCGGTACCGCTCAACCTCCGGAACAACAGCGCTACAAACCGAACACTTCCATTCCGGCTTTTCGTTTCCAACCTCTGGAACTTTTTCTTCCAAGGCTTGGAAGTGCGCCCGCGCAAAACCCGATACCCGGCGCGCCTCAATCAAAACCGGATATTCATGCGACACCCCGATTTCGGTCATATGTCGCTCGGCATTCTTCAAAGCCAGAAGCAATTGCTCTCCCACAAACTCCAGCTCATCAATCCAATCCACTGCCACCTGTAGCTTACCCGAAATGTCCGCAGCGACTTCCTCCTCGCAAGCCATGAACACGCATTGAGCAGCCTTCCGAAGTTGTTCCCGCAGCTCCCCTTTCGTGTGATCCGTGTATTTCGTGGTCAGCTCTTCCGGATCCACCGGCAGAATCACATCGCCCTTATTCACGCTCAACATCAACGGCGGCAGCGTCTGGTATTCCGGCTGATCCTTCGCAATCTCAACATTCTGTTCATCAAATTTAACAATTTTCATAATCATTCCCCTTCCGTGTGTTCTGTGTTTTCCGTGGTCAAAATCTTCTGCTCAATCTCCAAATGGCTACCCTCGGCGCAGCCCTCCACCAACCAAAATTGAACGTGAGAGGTCGGGCCATCCTGCTGGGCGGCGAACCCCTGACGCATTTCGTCTTTCTGATAATCGTTCTCGCACTGATCAACCGGAAGCTGCCCGTCCGTGCGTCCCAGTTCCCCGCAGCGGTAGCCCATGGCGAAGAAGCGGCTGACTCGTTTTGTGCTCATCAATATTTCCAATCCTTGGAAGCAGGCTGAGCCTGCACCCTTGTTTGTTTCCACACCTCCGGACAATCCCCTCCGGGGAGGGGTGCCCGAAGGGCGGGGTGGGTTAGCTGTCGGTCGGCTCCATTTCAAATCCGGCTTCAGCGAGCGCGACTTTGATCTGCTCGCGCGCATCCTCTTCCGAGGCGGCAGAAAGCCACCCCTCGGTTTCCTGACCGTTCAAGTGCACCTTGAAATCGGCACTACCGTTCGGATTGTTCTGAATCTCAGCTATCCAATCTTTTGGATCGTCCAGTTTGTCCGGATTGTCACACAGGCGGATCACTGGGATACTGGCAGGCTCGGTTTCAACCGGTGCCGGATCGCTGGTTCCTTCGGTGCCGGCGGCGCGGCGTCCCAGAGTGCGGGAGTGGAGCGCATGAAGGGCCCCGTCCACAGCGTCGAGCGCATGTCCGTTGGCTTCACACGCAAACGACCCAGCCTGGAAACATTCGAGACGGTCTTTCACGATCGCCAGCAATGCTTCGCAGCTGATTCCGTTCGGACCCGCTTCCTCGATGGGGCCATTTTGGAAGCTGATCAGTATTCCATCCATCTGACAGCGGGCATTCATCACGCCGACGCCGTATTTATGGCATGCCCCGCCGTTACCGGGTTCGTCGAACACGGCAACCTCGACGGTTTCATCCATGCCTTCGCCGCAACGGTGGGTAGTGATGGAGCGTTTTACATCAACCGATTCCGAAACCTTGTCGTAGAATCCACCGGCTGGGTTTTCATTCTCATCGGGTGCAGGAACTTCCTGCTTCTCCGGCGGCTTTTTGATGACGGCTTCGAAGTCGTCTTCTTTGAACACGATGCGCTCGGCCTGGCTGATCTCTTTGGTGAGCGGCAGATGGGTGCGGTTGATTTCTGCGGCGGGCAGGTTCTGCGCGGCCGCGGTTAGGTCCTTGCGGCCGACGATGAGTGTTCCTTCTTCTACTTCATTCTTTTCCATGGTCTCTCTCCTTTTTGCCCTCCCGGGCGGTTAAACAAATTATTTGGTTCCGTTTCTCTCTTCATTGATTTGCCGCTTGACCATGCGGCCGATGCCCTGGGCCTGCCCTTGGGTGGCGGCCATGCCGACGGGTAGGGACTCCGTGGCGCCATCGACGCAGCGGGCGCGATTTTCTGAAAACAGTTCGTGCAGTTGCACTTGATGGGAGTTGCCGGCGCCGTCGCAGAAGGTGATCCACCAGTCTTTAGTTAATTTTGCGCTCATAGGATGATCTCCTCTTGTTTTTCCTCTTCCGGGCTGTCCTCATTTTCGTCTTCATAATCTGACGGACGATGCACCGGCCGGCCGTGCTCTGCATTTTCGGCGGCGGCTTTAAACGCGCCTTCTTCGGCTTCCACAAAAAAGAAATATTTTGCGTAGAGCCACATGGCGGCCTTACCGATGGGGCCATTTTTGTTTTTGGCGTTGTCGAGCCAGACGGGGCGAATGCCGTTTTCTTCGGGCGCGCCGGTATGAGTTACGGTTCCCTTGGCGTTGATGAGGTTGCGGTCTTTGCTGAGGAGCCAAATGCCGTGGGCAATCTCCGCCATCTCTCCGCAGGATCTCATGTCACCCATCATGGCGAAGCGGGATAGGTCGCCTTTCCCCGCGTTGTTGAACTGTGAGAGGGCAATGACCGGGCACCCCAGTTCGTGGCCCAGGTCTTTATAATCCCCGGCAATGCAGGAGAGGGCATAGTTGCGGTCTTGGTCGACTCGATGATCTCCAATGCGGACGCGCTGGATGTAGTCCACCACGATCAATTTTACCTGCCCCTTCATCGAGAGCAGCCGCGCCTTCGATTTCTGCATAGGAAGTGTTTTGCACTCCTCATCAATCACAATCGGCAGGGTGGCCAGATCGGCGGCGGAATCGGCAAAGCGTTTCATCTGATCTTTTTTGGCAAATCCAGCTGTAATCTTCGGCAGACTAACCTTTGACGCGGTGGTCATATCACGCGCCGCATGTTCTTCCGCCGATGCATCAAGCGAGAAGCACAGAACCTTTTCGTTCCCGCGGCAGTTACGAGCAACATGCTTCATAATCTGCGAGACTAGCGTGGTTTTTCCAGCGGATTGCTCGCCGCCCAGCATATACAAAACGTTGCGCATTCCGCCGCCCATCGATTTGTCAAGATCCTCAAACCCAGTGGCAACGTAAGGCGGAGGCCCAGCAGGCCGGCCATCGCGGATGGCCATCTGCCGCTCCTTGGCGGCGGTCACCTCGGCAATGACGGTGTTGTAGGCATCGATCCGCTCCGGTTCGTTACTAATCCCCTCAGCAATCGAGAGGAACCGCTCCGGAATGGTGGCCAGAAACTGCTCGGCGTCTTCCGCGCCATAGGCTTCGTCTTGAATCTTGCGCGCCATCCAGGCCGCATCCCTCAAAATCCACTTACTGCGCACAATCCCAGCATAATCGGCAGAGTAGGCAATCGTAATGGACGAATCATACAGCTGTTCCAAATATTCCCGTCCGCCGATCGCGTCCAACTGGCCCAGATCATTCAGCTTCTCCCCGACCGTCAGCAGATCGATCTTCTCCGCTTCATCGAACATGGCGCACAGAACCGTCCACAGGACGCGATGAACCGGAACGAAGAACGAGGTTTCATTCAGCTTCTGTTCATTTCTTGACATCGTTAGTACGGTCACCGGATCGCGCAGAACCGACCCTAGCAATCCCTTTTCGGCTTCCTCACTATGCGGCGGCATCCGGTCTGTTTTATATTCGCTCATATTTTCTCAGTTCAAGATTCAGGGTTGTAGGACCGGCTTCCCGAAGGAAGCCGGTGTCTATGGTTAATCCATCTTCGTCAGCTCAAACGGAAGCTCCTGGCATTGGAACCCAGCCGCGCCCTTGTGTCCGCCACCGTCGAATGCCTTGGCATAGCGCGAGCAGTCCACCTCTTCATGGGTGGAGTAGATCGACACGCGCCAGAAGCCGCGCTTCGAACGGTAGAAAATGAGCATTGCGTCATGCTTTTCCGGATCGTAGACGCTGCGGAAAACATCGGAGTTCCCAAGGTTGGAATTCACAGCAATGCATTTCAAAAACGATTCTTCAGCGTAATCGTGTAGATCCGTTTCAAATGCACACGCCCGACAGGTCTTTTCGTTCTGGACTAGCTGGTAGTCGAAGATCGTCCGGCCCCGGGTAAATATTTCCTGCAGAATTGTTTCCTGCTCAGTTTTTGCAGAAAAGAATCCCTCCCAAACCATCATTGAATGCTCGGGCCGTGTTTCTTTCAGCGTCCGCATTCCATACTGAAAAGCCTTCACAACACGTTCTTCATAATCCTCGAACCGCCAGCTGTCATAAATACCGAGATAATAAACAACCGGAGGCACTGGTTCATGATGAGCACACCATTCCCAGCACAGCTCACACGCCGCCCGATCCGTCCGGCGAAGCCCTTTGATGCTCCAATCCTCACGGGCCGCTTGCTCTTCGTGGTCGTTGATTGCGCTGATATGATGATCAATCCAGTACAACGTTCCCATACTTGCCAGTTTATACATTTGAGGCATTGGCAGACTCACATCCACCATGAACACCTGTTCGCCCGGCTGGATGCTGTCCCAGGGAAACTCCTGCCCGTAGTTGTAGCCGATCAGCTCAACCTTCGGATTAAACTTCTTGATGATCGCGCCCGAGCAATGCCCGTCCAGATCCGCACTGTGATAAAAACATTTCATAATTCATTCCTTCCAAGGGTTGGAGGTGTAGCGTCGGCTCTATGAGCCGATTTCCAAGGCCTGGAAGAGTTTCTTCCAGACCTTGGAAGCCGGGGTTATTTTTTCTCGAATGCGCCGTCAAAGACTGGCAGCGAGGTTTCGGCTTTCACTTTGTCCATGGCGTCAATCACCATGGCATCAATGAGCTTGTGCGGGCGGACCAGCTGATAGAACAGGGTGATCGTTCCGGACCGCAGGCGGGTACGGAAGCGGGCTTCCACTGTTTTGACATCCAGCCCGCGAAATACAGACAGGCTCAATTTGAACAGCTCCGGAATCTTCATGCTGCCGTCTCTGCCGCCGGTTACCTCGGCATCGTCTTTGAATTCCAGGTTGATTGCGCCGTTGTCCAAACGAACGGCGCTCTTCCAGCTGACTTCGTTTTTGGACTGAAGCGAAAGCGCCATTTCCATGATGGTTGCGCTGTCGGGGTCAATAATATCGAGCGCGTTTTCTTCGACAAACTCCGCAAACTCAATCTGATCGAATCCCTTTTTGTTGCTGCCCTGCCAACGATCCCACTCATCCGTGGTCTGCAGGATCAGCTCGGCGGTATGGGTTACGAATTCAGCGCAACCCTCCGGGCCGGTTTCGTGGTAGTCGATCGCGGCCAGCATGTGGTAGGGCGCTTCGTGCATATCCGCAAAGATGCGGGTATGAGCGCTTTTGTGTTCATTGATGTATTCAATGAAGCTGACCACGCTGTAGAGCTTAACGGCAACGCGCTTGCGGTCCGGGCCGGTCGGCCGGTAGTCGGACAGATTAATAATTTCACCATCAAGAACCGCCAGCGGGGTTGTCGACCCATCGCCGAGGGTTTGTACGTCGAGCTTCTGCCCGGCCATGACCAGTTTTGCAATTTCCTGAATGGCTTCTTTTTGAATTGAATTTTCCATAATTGGTTTTTCCTCTTTCGATATTTATGTACCGCAGGCTTCCAGCCTGCCTTTAGCTGTTTCGGGTTAGTCCAGTTCCATGTTCATCTGCCGCGGATCGGTCCGCTGCAGCGTGTTGTTGGTGGTTGCGAAGAAGATCGACGCATCATGCGCCGGCCTAGGAATCTTCGCGGTCACTTCGCCGCCGACGTTCAAGGCCGTAGAGCCCGGCTTGATCGGAGCAATGTTGATTTTCAGCGTTACCGTTCCGGCTTTGCCGGTTTCACGAACTCCGGACACGACTTTTTCCAGCTCTTCATTGAGCTCATGAACCAGACCGCCAGCGCGAACCTGCTTTAAGACGCCCAGGGCATCCCCGCGGACCACATCCGGTTTTTCTGTTGCTTTATCTGCCATGTTTTCCTTACCTTTCTTTCTGTTACCTGTTTCCTACCGACCGGCACCTCCACAGTGACCGGTCTTTTTTTTTGATGGTCAGCAGACCACCGTGTAATTCTCGAAGAATCCATTCAGCAGCTCTTCACGCCCCAACCGCCCCCGCTTCAGCAGGACATTCTGGGGCGCGGACATTCCTGTCAGCGCATCTTCCGGCCAATAAGCCACCTGCCAGCTCTCCCCGGTCGATTCGCACCGCACAATTTGCGGCTCCGCCTTTTCCGCGCATTTTTTTTCAGTTTCCATAGGTTTCTCCACAATTAGAAATTAAGTTTGAGACGTTTGCCGACCGGATCAGCCGCGGCATTTTTTTCAGAAGGCTTTCCTCCCAGCCAATTAATCAGCGTCTGGTTGGGCCGCTCCAGATCGGCACCGGCATAACGAGCCACTAAGCCTTCGATTGCGGCCGGCCATTTTTTTCGATCCAGCTGGCCCCTGAAGGAATTCTGTAAATTCATGTCCGGCACTTTTTCAAAATCGGGATGTCCGGCACGAAGGGCGGAAATCGCGTTCTCGATGGTCAGATCATTTTCCAAAACGAGGAGGAGGCGGGGGTAAACCTCTACCTCTTCTCCTATCTTCTCTATCTTCTCTATCTTCTCTTCTCTATCGGTTAGCCTAACTTGGGGTTGGGTTGTCGGTGGGTTATCCCGATCTTGAGTTGGGTTATCGGTGGGTTTCCGTTTTGCGGGTTTGGGTTTGGGTTGGGTTTCCGTTTTACGGGGTCTTCCTCCCTTCAGGCCGTTGCTCCAGTTGGCCACTAATTTGGCGTTGGCCTGCGCCCAGTCGTGGGCAATCACGGTGATTTTTTCAGCATCATCCGACTCGCTAGATAGGTCGATAAATGAGCAGTCGATCAGCGCTTGAAATAGCTGTTCCGCGCTTTTTTCTCCGGTGATGGGGAAGCGAACGATGGCGGCAATCATTCGGGCCACTACAAGACGGCTTCCCTTGCCCAGCGCATCCGTCTTGCGGTTCTGGCAGTGTGCCCATAGGCGGATCAGATAGAGAGGAGCACAGGGGTCCTCCAGTGTTTGGGAAAGCATCTGTGTTTTCCAGTGTTCTAAGAAGTCCGGTTCTACGATCATAATACTTGTCCTTATGCGTTGAAGTCGGGAATGCGGCCCTTGCGGCGCGGGTTTTTTGCGTCGAGCGCCCAGCAGGGTCCGCTCGTCTTTTTCACCGGCATCCGCTGGCCCTTCACGAACATCCTAGAATCCTTGACCTTCACTCTGATCTTTTGGGTGCTCTCGAGTTCGGCGTCCACAATGCGGTTATTCAGCGGCAGTTTGATAATCACCGCCACGATCGGGCCGCTTTTTTCAGGGCGGGGCCGATATATCAGTAGCTTCATCGCGCCCAAATACGTCGCGTTTTTTTCGATTTTTTGAAGCAGCTCTTTTTTCGCCCCAGAACGCCCGAGAAGCCCTTCAAGCAAATTGGCGGGTGACGACACCTCCAAGGCAACTAGCACGCGCAGGGCGGCATCCTCCGTAAGATGAAGCGCATTTTTTATCTTCATGAAATCAGCGTAGGGTTTTAGCAATTCCTCGCGCTTTTTTTGGAATAGCGATCGGCTGATTCCTGAAGCCTCGGCCAGTTCGGCTTCTTTGATTGGATATTCGGTCATAGCATCCTCCGGTTTTCGTTCCGAGACCCGTCCAGAGGCCCCTTTAGCAATAAATTTTGTGGGCTTAGATACATATATATATATATAATGATGTTTATAAGAGAGACCCCCTCCCCCCCTGCCTTCCCCCTGCCTCCCAGCCCGCGCGCGGCGCGCATCTTGCGCCGGAAAGTTGGGCTCTTTTGCTGGGGAAAGTGTATCGAATTGTGTGCAGTAGACACGCAACCACTGCAAACATTGGCTATCGTTAGAATAAGCACCTGATAAACAATCACTTGCCACCGCCTTCAGCCGGGCCGGCCGCTGGCTCGGTGTCATCCGGATCAGCGGCCAGCTCGAGAGGATCCGCCGCCGCGACCGTCCCTTTTGTTTGAGAACTCTCTGCCTCGGTATCCATCTGCTCGGAGTAGGGCGCAGCGCTGACCGCGGCATCGGCATACTGCAGCCGTCCGCCGGCCTTCGCTCTGCGCATTGCTGCCTCGAACTCATCATCACCCGGGTTGACCGGCTTGAACTCCGTGATGCCGGTAGCCTGCCCAGTCTGGACTAAAGCCTTGTCGGTATGGATGGCACCGGCCGTGGCCAGCTTCTGAATATCGGACGGCGTCATCTTCTTAATCTTCGCCGGATCGTCGAGAGTATCGCGCAGCCACTGGATAACCATCTGGTTTGTCATGCCGGCAATCATGCGCGATTCGCTGGCCTGTTCTTTTTTAATTGCTTCTATGTCATGGCTTTGCAACTTTAGAATGCCGGAAATTAACCCCATCGATACGCCGGTTGCCTGCCGGATGTCCCGCCAGGTAAACCGACCGGATGCGAGTAGGTTTAAAACGAGGGTGTAGCGCTCCGGGTCGGTCTCCTTCAGCTGGACACCGGAATAAACGCCCTGCTTACACTCGCGGGCCTTCGCGGATTCTTCGGTGACACTCTCCAGCGCCTTGTCGTCACCATCGAAAAGCATGATCTGTTTATCTTCTGACATGATATATCCAAAAAAATCGAAAAAGGGGCGCCGGTTAGGTCCGCAGGAAATCGTCACTTGCCGCATATTTATTAGCCGCTCGGGCCGGTATCCGCCGGCGCCGGCCGGAACCAATCGAGAGGAGGCCGCGAGCCCCGCCGGTATCAGCGTGCAGCTTGATCAACTTTTCGATGGTGCACTTGTGGCAATGCCAACGCCCCGCCAGGGCATTGATGGAGAGCATCTCTTCCGCCAGCTCGACGCGCTGCCGCTTAATAATCCGCATCTTTAATGTGTCCGGCATGGCTTACCCTCCGAAAAATTGAAAAAGGCTCGCGCCGACTCGCTGCGCTGCAGCCCGCCAATTAATGCCGGATCATTTACCCGGCTACGCCGGACCGGCCGGCCGCGGCTCGCGTTATAGGATAACGCCGAATAATTGCGGCTAGGTTGTTCCGCGGCATATCTCATATCAAAGCACCTCCAGCCAAAAAACCGACCGCCGCCCAAAGAACGACCGCGGCCAGCGTCAAAAGAATCCACCCGGAGCGGCCCAGGGACTGCAACCGCGCCGAGTGTTTCCGGCGACATGCCGAAAATAAAAAAGCGACGCCGCCGACATATCGCATTAATGAGTATCGCCGACTCACAGAGAAACCTCCTCAGATTTTCCAATACCTGGAGCTTTTGAAGAATGGGCGTCCACAAACTTTTCAGCATCGTCCCACCCTTGCCGCTGATCTTCATTTTCGCAGTCGCAACGATCGTATGCGGTACACCACAATTCCCATCCTTTTTCCCAAGCGGGATTTTCAAACTTCCCGGAACCGGATCGGCGCGCCAGGCGTTCACTTGGCAACTGCCGCAAAGCCGGATACCCAGGGGACGGCACCAGCGGCCGCGCCTTGGTTGGGATGTAATCGCCGAACATCATTGCGCGCCTTGCCCTTCATTGTGCCGGAGTGTCCTACCAAAACGGCCAAAAAAACAGCGGCGAAAACCGCACAGAATGGAAGTGGTGTGCTTCATTTGGTTACACATGGCTCGTTTGTGCCGTATTGTCCGACACCGAGAGATAAAAAATAAGACACCTCCTCTGAAAAATTGCGGTGGTCCTTAATAGCCCTCTTGCGAACTTCAGCCACGAGATCCGCCGGCATAGTCACACTCACTTTGTCTTTAGTTATTGCCATGGTTTATACTCCAATTTCATCCAAAGTACGCAAGTGTAGGACACCAGCCAAGCAAAAAAAAAAAAAAGATTGCATCGTGTCGTACCAAGTAGGACAATAGACACTATTGAAGGGGGGAAATATGAGCGCAAAAAAACGAGTCAGCCCAAAATTATCAATCACGATACCGCCCGCTATCTTAAAAGAAGTAGTACGGATCGCTAAAGCAGACGGCCGCACAAAATCAAACGCAATCGCCCACCTCGTGAGCCAGGGCATACTGCTGCACGATCACAACAAGGCCACGCTTAAAGCGGCCGGTGCGATACAGAAAACAGAAGCCGATTAAAATATCAACAAAAATAAATCAAAAAATAAACCTTGCCATCTAAAGCGGATTAGATGATTATTCAATTTGCACCAACACAAGGGCCAACCGGAAGCAGCCCCAAATGCTACCGAGAAAGAAAGACCATGTACAAAAACGCACAAATTAGCCTTATGCAGGTTTGTGAGGTTGCCGACGGCCGAAAAATGGCATCACCGGAAGAAATAGCCGACGAGCTTAAAGACCTCCAGACCGCAGCGCAGGAACAATTTATCGTCCTCACCTTCAACACGAAACATCGACTAATACAGCGCCACATGGTCAGCCTTGGCACATTAAACAGCGCGCTTGTACATGTGCGCGAAGTGTTCCGGCCCGCCTTCATGGATGCCGCCGCTCACATAGTGGTTGCCCACAATCACCCCTCGGGCGATCCGGCACCCTCCGCGCAGGACATCAAAATAACAAACAAATTAATCGAAGCGGGAAAGCTGCTCGAAATCGGCGTGCTCGATCACGTAATCATCGGCCGGCCGCTGGAAGGTCGAACCGACTTCTTTTTAAGCCTACGCGAAAGCGGAATGGTCACCTTTTACTAAACCCACCGGCGCGCCGGTCCGCCCACAACGACCGGCAGAAAGAAGACAAAATGACAGATAAAGAAAAAACCGAAGACTTCCGAAAATACCTTGAAGACATGGGCGTACCGCAACAAAAAACAACCCTTGAAAAGGCGAGGGAAAGCATGCACTCGATCAGCGCGGCACTTGAAACCGACTACCCGGACAACGCCGCAGTTTGGGCGCACATTGAAGAGGTCTCGGAGGTCATTAACGGGACCGCGGCGGACATGCTGGAAGCGTTGGAGTTATTGCTACGGGCCTACCCTTACACGGAATGCGGAGCAACTACCCAAGCCCGCGCAGCAATCGCAAAGGCGAAAGGCGGCGAGTAATGCGGCAAAACATCAAAATGATAATCAAATCGATCATTGGGGCGGCGCTCATCGCAACGGCCGCGGCATCCATCGGGCTGATCTACGGCGCAGCGCACCCGGACCCGGCACAGGAAACAACCGCAGCACAAAACCGCTAGACACCCACCCGCTAAAGGTATAAGGACTAATGCGAACCGGGGGCGGCCATAAACGCCCCCGAGAAAGAACGAAATGAGCAGTACAATCGAACTTAAAGACATACGCGGCTACTGGCACGCCTCATTTACTGGCGACGCAGCGAGACAAGTGGCCGATCTATTCGGCGGCCACACAATAATCGCCACACCCTATCCGGCAACAACTAATAACCGCCCAAAGATCCGCGACATCATCCAATCTAAAAACCCAAATTGCACTGTAATCTAAGGCAACAAAATGAAACACACCTGCAACAAATGCGGCCAGACCGTCAACGTCTCGGAGACATCAATCCTTGATTATATCCGAGAGTCCGGAGCCTTCCGAAAGCGCGTCGCCAAACTCCTAGCATCGATCGGCGGAACCATCGGCGGCAAGCGATCCATGGAAACCATGACGCCCGAGGCCCGCAGCGCCCGCGCCCGCAAAGCCGTAGCGGCCCGCGAAGAAAAGCGGGAAAAGAAGTGTTCAAAAAGTGTGCAAACCGACACTGCCAAACGCTAACACGCTATGAATCAATACTTTAGATTTTATCTAAACTTGATTTGTAATCAGCTGGTCGGGGGTTCGACTCCCTCCACTGGCTCCAACCTTTTCACCCCTGTAAACATTGGGCTTTCGTGTAATAGTCAGTGTTTGCAGGGGTTTTCTTTTGCTTCTGAGTCAATTGCGCGCAACTTGACAAACCTCCCTTGGCCGGTCATAACCTCTCTACACATGACCAAAAAGTGTGCAAAAAGTGTGCAGTGTGCAGAAAGGACAGCTGATTATGGAAAATGTTGTTGGATATAAAAATCTGAAAATACGCGACGGGAAATACTACTGGCGCCAGAGGATCAAGGGGAAAATGTATTTCGAGTCGCTGCATGTTCCGGACACCGGCCGAAAAACGGAGGAGAAGGAGGCCGTCGCCCGGATGCTGGAAAAGCAGCGGCTTGCACGAGATCAAAATTTCTCCGCGCTCCAGGAAACCCGGACGAAAACCACCCCGGCGACCATCGGCAAAATTATTGAGAGCTATAAATCGGCCGCAAAGTCCTACGGGATCAGCCCCAACTCTGTCCGGCAGAATTCCAACGCCCTGAAGTTGGTCATCAGTACGGCCACCGGCACCGATGCGGAGGGCCAACCCGCTACGGTACTGACTGACAAACTGGCAAGGGATTACCGGGACAAGGTGATTGCCGGCCGGGATGATGACGAGGCCAGCCAGGACACCGCAAGGCGCACCATAAAATCCACGCTCACTCAGGCGCGGGCGGTCTTTGCCAAATGGACCTATGATGACTACAAAAAATTAAAACTCCCGGACCTGACTGGATTCCGGTATGGCGGTGCGGTACGGGCGAAGAAAAAAATCTATACCGAACGCCCCAAGGATCTGGTGGCCAGTACGATCAAAGCCGGCAGAAAATTACTAGCCGACGAGAAGGACGGGCTGGCCGCGGTATTCATCCTCGCGTATGAGGCCGGGCTGCGCGCCGGCGAAATTAAAGAGGCGAAAAAAGATTGGATTAAAGACAATCTCATCATTGTAAAAGTGGGAAAGACCATGACAACGCGGGGAGTGGAACGGAAAATTCCGCTCAACCCGGAGACGGTAGCGGAGCTGCGCGGATTGTTCCGCGAAGGGGAAAATTACATTCTGCCGGGGAAACACAAGACCGACCGCGCGAAACTGGTAGACCGGGAGTTTTCCGCCTGGATGCGATCCATCGGATGGAGCGCCGAGACATATAGAAAACCAACCCACGAACTGCGCAAACTGCGCGGGTCCCGATGGTACACGGATCAAGGAGCCAATGTCGCGCAGACACTACTCGGGCACAACAGCGTAGCCACCACCTGCGAATTTTATGCAGCGCTCGACAAACTGCCGGACGCGCTGCCGCGGGAGAGTTAAAGGGTTGACATTTTCCAAGGTTTGGAAGAAAAGTTTCCAAGGATTGGAAGGGGGAGCCATGAAAGCGATTATCTTAGTTGGAGCGTTATTGATTGCGGGGGCGGCGGCGGGGAAGCCGGCGGCCGGGACGTTTGAGCACACCGCGAAATATTTAAGCCTGTATGGCGGATGCCAGCAGCAGGTTTTAACGGTTTGGACCGAGGCGCAGGAGCTGCGCAAGTGGATTCCGGCGAGCGACGAGGCCGCTCTGTGCGGGTGGGTCGAGCATAACCGCGGGTTTCAATACACCCTGCGGGATGAATATCTGAAACGCCCGCGGGCGATCCTCAGCGCGGCGCGGGCGCGCCAGGCGCTGGCGGAAGGGAAGCCCCTGCCGGAAAAACCGAAGGTGGTTTATGTCCCGGTGCCGGCGAAGCCGCCCGCCGGGCTGACGGCGGCGCAGTACCGGAAAATTCTACGGGAAGAGAACGAGCGGCAGATCCGGGAGATCGACCGCCTGCTCTACGAGAACATCCCCGCCGGCCCATATAATTAGCGGTAATCCTTGAGTCTAATTTCCATTTGATTAATGAACTCATAGTTGCCGGCCAGCGCGGCCTGCGCTTCCAGAACCATCTGCTGTTTATAATAGGCTTCCACGTAGGGAGATCCGCCGGCATCTCGGGCCGACTTAGACAGCTTGGACAGGTTGCCATGCACCTTGTGCAGGTAGAGCAGCGCATCCAGTTGAGTTTTCAGCCCGCGCGGCATGGGGACGGACTTATTTCCATCCATGTAAGCCAGGATTGATTGATCAACCGGCCGCTGGGAATCCTTCAACTGCTTGCGCAGCGCGGCATACTTCAGATCCGCCACGCCGATGGTTTTAACGGACTCCGAGCGCCATCCGGTGGGGTTGCGGGTGAAGAGCCGTCCAACCACTGGAATGTCCGCCTTCTCTTTTCCAAGGATTGGAAGCCCCTTGCCGGCGCGGGCGGACATCCGGATCACCTCGTCAATTTGCGAGGCCATTCCGGAGCGGACGATATGCTGGATCTTATCAGGGGAGTAATTCATCCACGCCCCGGTCTTACGGTAGAAGTCCGGCGTGCTGGCCGAATACTGCATAGCCGGCGGCATGTTGACCACATACGGGGAAACAATATGGCTTTGGAAAAAGCCATCCCAGTTCTGGCCGGCTTCGCGCATGGAGTCGAGCAGCGGCGGCAGCAGGGACACATCCACGGACAGGGTTTGCCCGGTCTGCTTCAGGAGAGTTTCCGCATACTTGCGGCGGTTCTTAATGTACAGGCCGGAGGACATCAACTCATTCACGGCGGTGTATCCCAGGTTCACAGCCAGCCCCTCAAAGCCGGAGCCGAACGGCAGGCGGAGGCCCATCAAATCAAAATATCTAGCCTTCTCTTCACTGGAGCGCTCATCCTCGCGGTCCCGATCGTCATCTCCCTGAAGCAACACCTTCAATGCGCCGACGGCGGTCCCCAGCGCGACGAGGTAGGAGTAGCGCCCGATCACACGGTTACGAACCTTCGCGTCCGGACTGGTTAAATCCATCATCGTTTCATAGAGGATCTGCGCGCCGGGATTGACGAATGCGCCGACTCGATAGCCGCGCGAAACATAATCATTGCCGGGACGCGACCCGAAGCGGCCGGTCACATCGGAGAAAGCGGCCAGCGCGTCAGCCAGCGTGCCGCCGGTATCGAGCTTCGTTGCGCCGGCGCCCTCGCGGGTCATTGACTCAAAGAACTCATTCATTTGCCGGGATCGAATGGTGTAGTGGAAAACATCGATCAACTTCACCGGCACATTAATGATATTAGCGAGGTGGGTCACATTAATCACGGCGCGCAGCGGACCGTTCACCGGCAGGGAGGTATTATGCCAACCCTCGAAAAGCATCTTCACGATCTCCGCGCGGCCCAACTGCCGCACCGCGTCCGATTCCGACTGATTCAGGGAGTGGGAAAGCATCTCCGCGGCATTGCGCAGCTCCGGATGGTTCATGTTTCCAACCTTTGGAAGATTCCGAAGGCCGGGCATCCCGGCCAGGCGGCCAACGATGCCCCTTGTCAGAGAATAATAAGGGACCAGGAAACGTTTCTCCTCGCCGCGCACGGTGGAGCGCTCCATATCGCGCACCCCGGCATTCACAATTCCGAACACCGGCGATTGCGTAATGGGCCGCCGGAAATTGGACGTGATGGCCGCCAGCTCCTGCGTCACCGCATCCACCACGGGATTCAACTTCGTACCGCTGGAATACATCTCCACCATCAGCGGATCCGCCGCCATGTAATATTTTGCCTTGCCCTCCTCAAACACCGTCAGCACATTCAAATCGTTCGGCTTCTGCGGCCGGAACAGCGTCACCTTCCCATGGGACAGATTAATATCATCGGGGGAAATCACCATGTCATGCTCTTCGAGCAGGTAATCAGAAATCAGCTTCTGCTGTTCCGCCTCGCTCATCGATGCGGCGGGAAGAATCTTCATCTTCAAAGGGATCAGGGACCGCGCGGCCTCCTCGCGGGTTCCCCAAGCCAGATCCTCATTTGCCTTAGCCGCGTCAATCGCGGAAAGGATGGACTTCTTGGCCTGCTGCTCATAGTAAGTTTCCAGCACGCGCCGCGTGCGATCCAGCGCAGCAGTGGCTACATCAGCATAACCCGCCTGACTGCCCTTAGCGGACATAAACCCGGCGGACGCCTCCCCGGACTCCGACGGCCGACCCGACGGCGCGAACGCAGGCATCAGATAGATATAATGCTCATAGGTCTCCTTCATCTTCCTGGCTTCCGCGGGGGACACCTCCCCGGACAGCACCGCCACATCGAGCAACGCATCATAATATTCATTCAACGCGGAGAACGCCTTGTCGAAACCGGGAATCTCCTGCTTAGCCTTCTGCACAATCGCGCGCAGATCCTTCGGGGTAATGCCATTGACGATCCCTGCATAATCCAAATGCTTCTTCTCAAAGCGATCCAGCGCCACACGCGCCTGAAACGCGATCTGCGCCTGCTTCCACTTCCGACTGGGAACCATGTTGCGCACATCATTAAAACTATTCTTCGTCAGGTAAACCGGCGCGGGATCAACCAGATTCACCACCCGCACCCCGTTGTTCTTACCGGTCCCGCCGGAGAACACAAAATCCACCTCATTGCGAACGCGGGAAATCTGTGCATGAGCGGAACGCACCGCAGTGGCCGGGCCCTTCCACCAATCCATCGCGGCGCGCGCCGCCTTGCGGTCCGTCTGCACCATGAACTTGCGAGAGCCATCATAAATCTTCATCGCACGCTGCATACTGCGCACGAACGCCTCCGCGGGATGTTCCTTGCGGAACGCCTGCTGCAGAATATAATTCACCGCGCCGCGCACATTCACGCCCGGTGTGCGGCCCATGTCATTGCTCTCCGATGCGAACCGCGCCGCGGGATCTCGCGCAAGATGCGCATTGAAGGCTCTGGCGGCGTCGCGCAGCGCCTTCATCGCCTTGGGATCGGCCCGCTCCACCGCGGTTTCAATCGCCGACCATTCGCCCAGCGCGTCATAATTCGTAATAAACTGCCTTGTCCACTCCGCGAATGCCTCCGAGGTATTTTGCGCACTTGCGCACGGTGCCAGACCGGAATCAAGAAACTTCATCAGTGTTGTTTCCAACGGCTTATTGATGGCATCCCCACGGCCCAGCAGATCAAACAACCGGTGGCCCGCCTCATGGAAATTAATCTGCGAACCCGGCGCGCGGGTGAACACCACGCCCACGCCCGGACGGTAATTCGCGGGATTCTTAACCGAAGTCTGCCCCCGACTCTCCTTCATCAAAATATCAAAACGATCATTCAGAAACTCCACGATGGACCGCACACCCTTGAACGCCCCCCGCTTATCCTTCTTTAAATTCCGAACCAGCTTGCGGCCGGCGCCGGTCTCCGGCTTATTGAAAGCCCAGGTTGAACGGGTTCCCGGCGCGGTATGCGTCGCCGGGTGCCCCGTTCGCTGCACATCCCCCGCCGCCCGTTTAATGGGTGTGTCTTCGTCAAAGAGAGCCCCCTGATCCTGATCGGCCTGCTCCTGCTTGGACTCGCGGGTTTGGCGCTCCTCGAACGACTCTTGCCCCGGCTGCTGCTCCTGGCTCAGATTGAACGCATCCCCGACGGCACCCTTGCCAAACATCTCCTCGGTTTCCGGGGCCGGTGCCACGCCATTGCGCTGCTGCCACTCTTCCATGGATTCAGTGGGGGCGGCCTCGTTTCCAATGCTTGGAACTTCCGAAGATTCGCGTTCATTCGCGTTCATTTGCGGTTCAAGACTCTCCTGCTCATCCAGTTTGGAAAGCGTATCCGCTTCCTCCTCGGCGCGCTGCGCTTTGAACTCCTGCAGGGCGACGGCGTAGGCCGGGTCATCCGCTTCAATCATTCCGCCGATGTCCACATCGTCATAGCGATCGTGCTTCTCGATCTGTCCGTCCGTGAGGAGAGTATCCATCTCCATCTTGGAGACCATGAACCATTCGCCTTGTCCATCGCGGCCGGTCTTAAAGATCAGCGCCTGGTCCGGCAGATCCTCCGCCGCGAAACTCTCCAGGGGTTGCTGCTTGAGCTCGCGGATCCGCTTGGAATCCGCGCGGGTGACGGTCTGCACATCCGTCTGTTCAATCAAAGCCTTCAGCTTCGGCAGGTTCTCCGACTGCCAAACGGGGGAATCAAAATCGGCATCCGGGTCTTGCAGCATCTCCGCGGCGCGCACGCGGGCGGCTTTCACATGACGCGATAGCGCCATGCTGCGCTGGCGGTCGCTCTTCTGGCCCTCAATCTCCGATACATCCTCAATGTTGGTGAACAGCTCGCTATCATAGAGGAGGGTATTGAACTCCCGGGCGTCGAGATTCACCTGCTTGCGCTGCGCGGGGTCGAGGTGCTCTGTGCGAAGGCGGCGCATTCGGTCGCTGACGACGTTGGGCGTTTCCCCCAGGCGGTCGATCGACACATCCTCCGCGCGAGAATCCTTCCCGGCACCGGTGCGGGCGATCCGCACAAATCCCTCGCCGAGATCCTGCTCCACGACAACCCGGAGGGGTTTACGGTAGGGCTTGCCGTTCTTCTGGGTGTAGAGCAGGAGAGTCTTGCCCTTCTTCGTGTCGACCTTCTCGGCCTCCGCCTGCATGTCATTATAGGTCTTGACAGCGGGGGCCTCGGGAGTAGCCTGCGGTTGCGCTTGCGTGGGGATGGCTTCAGAAGGCCCGCCGGATGGAATCTTGTCACCCTCTGCAGCCTGCGCCGGATCGGCAGGCTGCATTTCCAACCCTTGGAACGATTTCGGATCGGTGTTTCCAAGCATTGGAACTTCTGCCGGACCTTCGATCTCTGGCCTCTGATCTCCGTCCTCCAAAGGAATAACCCCGGCTGGTACGCTGGCAGGCACGTTACCTTTCGGTTGGTCGGGGCGCTGAGAAGCGTCCGGGGTGTTGTGAGGAAGAATTTCAGATTGAGGACCGATCCAGCGGGCGGGATCACCAGACAGCGGCTGACGCGGCACGATGGGTCCGGGTTGACGGCCCGGCTCTGCGGGCGCGGCAGGCGGGACGCCTGCGGTACCTTCGGGACCCGTGAGCTGGCGGCCGAGCTGCTGCTTCGCAAAGTCTCGGGCGTAGTTGGCGATAAACTCGGCGCGGTTAACCTTTCCGGCTTCACCAAAGTAGGCGCGCTGCGACTTTCCAACCTCCGCCACTTCCTTCATGTTCAGCCCGCCCATGCGCTTGGCCAAGACGGCAGAATCCGCGCGGGAGAGGCCGGACTTCATCAAAACGCTTTCGATCCGGCCGGCCGTTATGGCTTCGGCCAGTTGCGGAAGGTGCATCCCAGTAACGAGCACCAGATTCTCCAGCGCATTCTGTGCGATGGATCGCGGCGTTACCTTCTGATTCTGGCGCATCTGCTCCAACGTACCCGTTCCGGTCAGGATCCCCGTTCCGGTGGCTATCTTGCCGGTCTCGCTGATCAATCGTTCACGGAGGCCGAGAGATGCCTTCCCCGCACCGAGCACCTGGCGCAGGGGGTGGGCGGCCAGTTCCTTGGCGGCGACTTTGCTGGCACCCAGCAGGCGCACGTCGCCGGTCATCTTGAACATAATGTCAGCGGCCAGAGTGGTTTTTAGTTGGTCCGGGTCGAAGGCCTCTCCGGTATTCAGTTTATCCAGGGACTGCTCCAGCACATTCATGCCGGTCATCACACCAAAGCCAGCGGTCAACCCACCCATGGCGATATAAAGAGGAGTATCGACCGCAAGGGCGGGGGCAATCTCCGTGAAGAAGCGGTTCTTAAAGCTATCCCCGCGCGCCAGACCGAACTTGTTCACATCCTGAATGGCGTCGAGCATCGTCGGGTATTCATCCTTGCCGCCCATCGTGCCGAGCAGGGCCTGCGATACCTTACCCAGCGTGCCGGCCATTGTATTCAAAGCGCCCTTGCCGATGGGATGCTCCTGCATAAACCCAGCCATATTCTGAGCACCGACCGCGCGACGGCGTTCAATCTCCTCAGGATCCAGCAAATCCACCTCGCGCTTCTGAAGCTCCAGCGACTTCGGCAAAACCACATTGGCAATGTCCTTCGACTGATTCTCCAGGCGGGTGGCCGTGCGGGAAAGCTTTCCGCCCATCTCGCGGATATATTCCATGAAGGGGCCGGGCTTCTCGGGCTCCGGTTCATAACCCACCGCGTCCCGAAATGCCTGCACCTCCGGATGCACCGCGGGTTTCTTAAAGGTATCGACTCCATCGCGCAGAAAATCCACACCGGCCTTCACGGTATCCACCGCAGCGCCGGGTAGCTCTTTGAGGGTGTCGCGGACGGGGCGCGGATCTCTGACCTCTGACCTCTGTCCTCCGTCCTCCGTCCTCCGTCCTCTGTCTTCCGGCGGCTGCGCCGCCCCCCCCCAGGGTTCGACGGGCTCATCAAACATCGACGGCGCGGCGGGCTGTCTCCCGTCCTCCGGCCTCTGGCCTCTGACCTCCGGCGGCTGCGCCGCGCCCCATGCCGGTTCCACCTGCTCGTCAAAGATGCTTTCCATAAAATTACTCCGCTAGAACTGCGCCGCGTTTCAGGTAACCGGGAACAAACTGCGGCTCCACTTCCTGCGTCACTCCGCTGGCGGGGTCTCGCATTGTCACCTTTTGTCCGACACTCTGCATGGATTTCAACTGATCTTCCAGCTTCTTATCCCAGGTGCTTTTATTGAGTCCCCAGTCAATGCCCGGCTTCGTGTTGTTCGGATCGTTCATTCCGGAGATGATCTTGCCCAGTTCCTTGCGGGAGTCCTTGGCGGCTGCTTCCTCCACTTTAAGTTTCGCATCGGCACCGGGAACATCCTTGGTCAACCCCATCTTGATGCGCAGATCGCCCTCGCGCTTCTCATCGAGCAGCTTCTGGGTGATCTTGTCGCCGGGGGTGTAGTCAACTTGATATTGCTGGGCATAACCGGCATAGGGATCGTCGGGCTCTTCGCCCGGACCGGCGGCCGGGTCGGTGAGCTCGGCGGCCGCGTCGGCATTGGCGTTCTTCTTGGCTTCGAGCCAGTCGGTCAGCGGCACATCGCGCTCATTCTTAAAGCCGTCCATGACGTTGTAGGTTTCGCCGTTGCGGAGTTGTCCGCGCACGGTCGTTTCCGGAGTGCGGGGCGAGAGGCCCAGGCCCTCGGCCAGTTGGCGGCCGGTGGAGGAGGTGGTGGAGAGGCGGTCGATGCGGTTGGTTCCCGCGCCGGACTGGAGGAGGTTCATTTTCTGCTGCTGTGTCATCGACTCGCCCTGCGCGTCGATGTAGGCCAGCAGTTCCTGCTTGCGGGCGGCATCGGCTTTGTCGCCGGCGGAGGAGAGGGTTTTGCTCTGTCGGTCGATCATGCGCAGTAGATCATCTTTCGCATCCCCCAGCGGGTCGCGGCCTTCGCCGATTCGATGCTGGTCAGCATAGCTTCCGGGCACATATTTATTGTACTCCGGCATCTGCGGTTCAACTGGCTGCACGGGCGCAGGCGAAAGAGGAGACGCCGGGGCCGGCGCGCCAGGCATAACCGGCTCGGTTGGCTGTGGGTTTAAAATCTGTTCTTCCGGCTCTAGCAGCTCCGGGGTTTCAAGTCTTGTGACGGGATCAATGGCCATGATGTTCTCCTTGTTCTATAATCCATTCTTTTCGATAGTCGCTAAAATTTCGTTTCTGCGCAGAGAGGTGACGGCGCAATTCCTCAGTGCGCATTCCTTGCTGCAGGCGACGGTCGATCAAATCTTTATGTTTGATGTACGCTGTGCTGGCAGATACAAAATCGGTTAGTTCGGCGCGCTCCGCCACAGACAGTGGAAGCATGTCAATCATTCGGAATCGATTCGCCATTAAATTAATAACGCCATCTTTTCCGCACCACATCGGTGCGTAACGAACGGTCGGCCCAAACCAGTGCCCAACAACGACATCAATTAATTTGTTGGTTCCGCCACACAGCCAGTTGGTAATCGACAAGGACTCTTCGTCCATACCCCAACCGGCGGCGCCCGCCCAAGGTGCGCACAGATTATAGATATACCAACTTTTATTGAAGGCATAACAGGCCCCAAAAACAGAACCGATTTCGCCGGGTTTATTTTTATGCCAGCGGCAATCCAGAGCCTTATAATCTCCATCTTTTATCGTGCGCTTCCATTGGATTTTCCCTCCATTGCCGATATGGGAAGCCTCCGGAATGGTTGGGGTTTCTTGCGTTATATGAGCGCAACGACAGCACAACACGGATTTAGGGTCAGCGATCAGTTCGCTTTCAATCATTCGCGCCCAATCATTTTTAACGAACTCCATATGCGCATCACATGTGAAAATATGATCCTGCGTTGCTGAATAGACTCCAAGATTTCTAGACGCCCCCGTTCCGATTCTTGTTTTACCGGTTGAAAAACTTTTTAGTATTCCAGAATACGCTGGCTTACGCGGCGGCACGGGTTCCCCATCATATATGATAACAATTTCCGGCTTCTTGCCTTGGCAGGTCGCATCAATTTGGCGGACTGTTTCCTCCAGCCTTAGCTCCTTGCGGCAGGGTATGACGATTGAAAGATTCATTATATTTATGATTCCGGGTCAGTTGGCGGGTCGGTTGGCGGGTCAGTTGGCGGGTCGGTTGGCGGGTCGGTTGGCGGGTCAGTTGGCGGGTCGGTTGGCGGGTCGGTTGGCGGGTCTTCAATAATCTCATCATTGCCGTCACCGTTAAGATCAAACAATTCCTCATTTATGCAGGTTCCACAAAGTCCGCCAGATACCGCGACGCTGGATCCGCAGTTGGCACACAGCTTTTCAGCGGCGGCTTTCTTTTTCTCTTCGGGCTTGGACTCCAAGCCCGGCTCGATAGATGGAAGAGGCTCCATCTCCTGTTCCTGTGCTTTTTTTAGAGCGGCCCAGTAAGCTGGATCTCTCTTTAACGACGTTGACGATTCATCTTTTTCCCCGACTTTTCGGTAGGTATCGTCTCCATTGTCTTTTGCTATCTTGCGGCGGCGTTCGTTTTCAGCGTCTTCTTCTTCTTTTTTAGTTGGTTCTTTTTCGATTGCGGCACCCGGATCGTTGTCCGGGCTAACATCCTCGGTTACGGCATCTTCGCCGCCTCCGCCGCCGCCCCCGCCGCCTGAACGTTTTGGCTGCTCAAGGATTCCCTCGGCGATTTCAGCGCGTTCAACATCATCAAAATTGTCAATGCGATAGGCGTGTTGTGCGCCGCCCATTAACCGATCGGCCGGAACGTCCGCCGAGTTTACGGCCAGCGAATCTTCCGCCGGATCGGTTGCTATGCTTTGGTTGGGGGTGGCCATGGGTTAAGTTGTTGTTCGGATTTCAAACGGGTTGATCATTTCAGAAGTCAAACCGTAGCCAGTTGCTTCGCGCCGAGTAGATCCATCTGAAACTTTTTCAGGGGCGTAATTGGCGGTTAGCTCTTGCGGCTTGGAATAAACCATGCCGAGGCCAGTGTCTGGATCGACAGCCGCATTGCGCTGGCTGCCGTCGCGGGCGGATACCTCCTGAACGTCTGCCTCTTTCTCGCCGTAGTGCTCAATCATAAGCTCGACGTAAAAGAAGGGAGCGCCAGACATCTGCACCGGGCCGTCGGAAATTCGGAATTTGATCAGCGTATTGCTGTCCGTCCAGTAGCTATCGCTCGGGAAAGTGAGGCCGTCGCTATCGGTGAAGGCTGCCGGGATGTAGGCACTGAGCGAATCTAGCAAGGCAGGATGAACCGCGCAATATTTACGAAAAACTTCCGTATCGATCTTCTGCCGAGTTCGTCGAAATACCTCCAGCAAGTTGGGGTTGCTGTAGCGATCGGCAGTGAAGCCAAAGCGCGGTAGAACGGTGGTTCCGCCGTCGGTTGGCTCCAGATCCTTATCTCGAACATATATTGTAATTGGTGTCAGGATGGACCGTCTGAATGGATAGCCATAATCACTCGCAATCCCGGCCGGCCCACCATCCGTTGAGGCAATAGCTCCAAGCACCAAACTGTCGCCATTTATCCCGTTTTCATAGACAAGCTCACCCGCAATATCCATATCACCGACGACAGCAATTCGACTTGACCTAGCGATGAAATCATATCGATCTGGGACAGATACCCGGACATTTTCCGTTGTATAATAAGAACTATATCCGTGGCCACTAATGCACTCCATTGGATAAGTAACCTTTGTGTATCCAGAATGAACGTACTCGGAATGCTTGTGGACAATAAATGCAACATGTTCTCCCGCTGGACAAGTCGCACTTGAATCGGCTTCTGTTATGAAATGAAATACATTTCCAATGCCAATATATTCACCGAAATGCTGATTAAATGTGCCTTCGGCATTATGCAATACTCCGCCGTTTAGAAAAACATCGGACTCATAGTCAGGATTCCTGAATTCGTTTGAGAAAAAGACCGTCCCTAAATCTCTCAGTGTGCCATCCGAAATAAGCGGAGTTTTGTACGCAATGGTTGATCCGGTTCCGGACATTGGTGCAATTTCGAATGGGTCTGCCTCAGAACTCGGAATTAAAATATTTAACCATTCGGCAGAAGCAAATCGATTGGTCCATGTCGCATCTGAATTCGTGTCTGCATAGGCATCATTATCCCACGCCGCCTGCCAGGCCGGGCCGGATGCCGCAGATGTAAATGCATCCAGAAATGTTTTCCCGTAATTTGATTGCCACGCCCCATAAAGCTCTGTGCTCCAACCGGCAGGGGCTTCCGTTGTTCCCAGCCAGTCCGATGCAGCGGACTCGGACGGCTCAACCGCAGTTTCCCTCTGAGCCTTCCACCACGTATTATCGTGATAAACAATGAAATCAATTACGTATGTTCCAGCAGTCCAGTCCCATGGCGTATTCCATTCAATGCTTCCATTTAAGGCGTAGTCTTGAGGGTTATCAAGCAAGCCATTCATCAGGCGCATAACCTGCTGACCGGAAATCGAAATGGTGTTGAGCTCCTTGTTGGTTTTGCTTTGCTTGGCCTGCGGAATCCAGCGCGGAAGACCTCTGATGGCAACCACAGAATAATCGGTCGGGTAAAGCATGGCGGCGGGGAGCGCGACGCGCTTGCAGGCCATCAGCCAGTTGTAGCGCCCGTTCGGAAGGATGTCCGGAGGCGACTGCATAATGTATTCCTCGGACCAGGTTCCATTGGTGCTGTCATACAGATTGGCGGGCTTGTCCGGCAGATCGGCGGTGTTCTCGCCGCGCTCCCACCACTGCGAAACCGTGGAGGTTCCCTGCCGGGGAACGCTGACGGCTGGATCGGTGAACACGCGAGCCTCTGCCGAGGCGGTGGCGGTGTCCGCGATCTGATTGCCGATTTGCCAGGTGATGACAAACTCGACATTCAGCAGGCGGGTATCGGAATCGAGGGTGACGCGGGCCGGAACGGAGCGGCCGGGCTGCGACTCCTGCAGCGTTTTGCTGGTGGCGGCGACTGGATCATCCGTGTCGAGTTGGCCATCCGCTTTGAAATAGACGGTGGAGAGGAAGCTCTGAATCAGCGCCTCGTTGGTGCCGAACTTCAGATAGTGGCCTTCCACGGTGGTTGCGCCGCTCATGATCCAGAAATAATAATCCTGATTCACGCTGTTGGTCAGATACAGCAAAATAGACACGCTGCCATCCTCCTCCGACTTCGAATCGGCATACACGCCGCGCCACTCATCAGCATAGGTGTCGTACTTCGCCTCGATGTCCGTGAAGGTCTCCTGGGCCTCCAGCTCCGCGACAATCGCCTGTTGCTTGGCCGGGTCCACATTCGGCAGGCGCAGCAGCAGGTTGGCCGATCCGCCATGAATAAACTGTTTGACGTTGCCGAGCACGAAGCCGCTGAAGTCGAAGTCGCCGGCGGAGTCCTTGACCGTTTGGGCCAGTCCCTCTCTCAGCTCCTGATAGACATACCAGATTTCGGACTGGTCCGCCGGATCCACCTCCACCTTGGCGCTGACGCGGCCGCCGCGGTAGAGTCCCTCGCGCCGGGTAGACGCCCAAGGGTTGATGATGGAATAGAAGCGATCGGCCGGGTTGCCCTTCCAGTTATCGGCCGATGTATAGAGCTTCAGGAACTGCTCGGCATCGGCGGCATCGCTGCGGTCGATCTCCCAGCGGCGGGTAAAGAAATTGCCCACCGGCGAAGTGGTCCACACCTCCGCCTGCACAAATTCGGCCTCCGATTCGGCCAGCACATCCTTTAAGCGTTTCTCATCCATAGTCGTTTCACTCCTGTCTAAGGTCTAAAGTCGGGAAGGTGGAACGCGACCTCCGGGCGGGTTTGATCCGCACCGTCTCCCATTTCTTGTGGCAATAAATTCTTCATTAAATTGTGATACTCCCTAAATAGCTCGTCCGAATGGACCGCTCCAAAGAGCCCGGCCAAACCCCGTGCGCGGGAATCCGGGGGTCGGTTGTTGGGCAGTCCAGGTAGCGCAGAGCATCCTCAATCAAATGCGAGCAGAACCATTTTCCATCCGGGGCGGCATGCTTGTTGAATCGATTCGTTCGCGCCCACAGAATCCCCTTAAACCAATAATCATCCCCAACCCGGCCGCGCAGGTGCTCCGCCATCAAATCAAACTTCCATTCGTGCATTCCAATCGGGTCAAAGATGTCGATCACCGTGCCTGCCTTGTGGCCCTCGCACAGGCTATCCGTTTCGCGGACGCCGCCCTTGTGCCAGGCTTCGATACAACCGAGGTCGACAATCGAATCGTTCAGCGACGGCCAAATGGTTTTGTCGTGGCAATTCTCCCGCAGCGATACCCGCTCCGCCTCCGTCGTTTTCAACCAAGCGGCGTGCGAATAGGGCGAAAGCGTCGCGCAGCGGATCCGCCACGAGATAAACGATTTTCCTCTGTAGAGTAGGATCATTCCTTCGCCTTAATGTTGACCGTCCGCCCGACAACGTGAACCTCATCCAAATCAAATTCTTTAATTGCCTGCTTAATCGGCTGCATCAGCAGCTCAAAACAGCGCAGCAGAATCAGGCCAAGGACCACGGCAGTTAGGCAAATGGTTTGAACGTCAGTCATTAGTGGAACTTCAGGATTAAACCGACGGCGGCAATGATAAATGTCAGAACAGCAGAAAAGGCTGGCCATCCAAAACGAAGCTTTCTGGCCGGACAATTCTTCATCCGCCGGTTGCATTCCTCATCAGTGATACATTCTGTAAAAAGCTGGGTGCGTGAACAGCGAATGAGATAACCGATGGCCCCATTAACCGCTTCAGGAGCACCGCTTGATAGCTTGTTTTCGTGCAGCTTGCCCTCGTCGATCAGTTCTTTACGTTCTGGGGTCATGAATTACTCGCTTCCTTTGGTGAAAAGACAATCCCAGGCCCCGGCGGCAATATCGCCGTAAACCTTTGCATTCTCGGCAGTAGTTGATTTGGGGGCGGGTTGAAACTTGATCAATTGCGCATCGCGAGCACAGCCCGAGGAAAATAAAGCAATGGCGGCCATTATCGAAAACGCTAAAACAAACATCACCGCCGCGCGACATCTCTGCAGCTCGCAATTGAGAACAACGCCAAGAAGGGTTAGCGAGACTCCGACCACGACGAGGATTAGATTCCCGACAAAAGCAGCCGGTGCTAGCGGAGCCGAACAGGCGCAGCCAGACAAAGTCAGCAAAATGATAGATAACAGAATTATTTTTTTCATGGTCAGTCCTTTTCGATTAATGAGTCAAAGTCAAATGACGGGACGTTGACCGATTTTGTTTCAACCTTAAATTCGCCATCGGTAATTGTGGCATCCATTGGGAAAAGAGCCGGGATGCCCCAGGCCATCGAGTGGGTGACTCTGGTATGCTTTACCGGTTCGCCCGGCTGATCGCTAACCCATGTTCGCGTATCAAAACGAGTCGCGCAGGAACAGAGGAGTATTTGCAAAATCATTAATGGCAAAATCATTTTCTTCACGGTCGGATCTCCTTTTTTTCGAGGGCGATCGGTTTAACCGCTTCGATTTTTTTGGCGGCGGCGCGAAGGCGGCCGGCGTCCGCGATCAGGTGGGCGGTATTGGTCGCGGCGGAAAACCCCAATTTAGCGAGGTAAGCATCCCTCGCGGCGACATAGTCTCGGCCGGCCTTTCCGCGCGCAATTTTCGCGGCAATTTCTTCCGGCGTCGGTGGATTTGGGCGCAGGTTCAGCGGCGGCAGCATCCGCAGCGGCGGCTTGATCGCCGCGCCCTTCGTCGGCACCGGCTTTTTGTAAATCTCAACTACTTCCGAGCGGCCATAAATAATCGCCGCGCAAAAAATAAAAACAACTGCCAGCAAAATGCGCATTACAACGCCCTCCCATAAAACTGATAACTCGTCCCGTTGATCGTGTTGGTTTGGAGCGTCAGAATATTGCCATCCCCGTCATCGATGCCCTGCTCCAGCGTGATAATATATTTGCTGATAAAACGGTTTTCCCCGCCCGCCGAAACTGCCCGATAAAATCCCTTGCTACCCGACAAAGCGCATTGACCTCGCCAATAGGTGCCCATGTTGGTCATCGTCTGTTCGGGACAACTCAACCATTGTGCGGGGCTCTCGCTAGAGCCAAGACTCGGAGTCCAAAGGACTTCCGGAGTTGCCGAAACTCCATTGGTTGCAATATCCAACGTGGCCACGCCCGCCGAAACATCCACCGAAAACGAGCTGATATTAAGCAGCTTATTTGTCGAGGTAATCCCGTAGGCTTTCGACCCGCTTGGCCCCATCCACCAGGCGGAGCCCTCT
>Ga0075123_10000165_pt1 | contig 33054 bp, 32 predicted proteins | sample AntAceMetag02UKX_FD_69808 | JGI IMG/M metagenome (GOLD analysis project Ga0075123, IMG submission 69808) | Saline lake microbial communities from Ace Lake, Antarctica - Antarctic Ace Lake Metagenome 02UKX | ecosystem: Environmental > Aquatic > Non-marine Saline and Alkaline > Saline | place... | reverse complement strand
AGGAGGGCCGGGCGAAAGCAATTTGACGTTTTTTGTTTGCTCTCGTCTGGTTGTGTGGTATAATCTGCTGCGAATTGGAAGCTCAGACACTATCAAGGATGAATTATGGGGCAGTCGGATATGCAAACCTCTGAAAATTCTGTGAAGGCGGCGCATCGTTATGAAGTGCTGGATGCGGCGAGCAAGGCGCCGGTAGCAGGCAAACGATTTCACTTTATAGGCGCCGGCGGCGTCGGGATGAGCGGATTGGCGAAGCTGTTGGTACGGAACCACGGCATTGTCACGGGCTCGGATGAGATGGCGAGCAACGTGATTGAGAGGTTGCGGCGAATAGGGGCGGATATAAAGATCGGCCATTTTGCCGAGAATCTGGATGAGCAGATCGAGACGGTGGTAATTTCAGCGGCTATCAAGGAGGACAATCCCGAACTGAAGCTGGCGCGGCAGCGTGGGTTGAAAATCTATAAATACGCCGAGATGTTGGGGATAGTGTGCAATCGATATGAGGGTATAGCGGTCAGCGGGACCCACGGCAAGAGTACGACGAGTGGGTGGCTGGTTTATCTGCTCAAGAAAGCGGGGCTTGATCCTAACTTTATTGTCGGAGCTGATATTACTCAGTTGGGCGGCTCGTCGGGTGTTGGCGAGAGCGGCTATTTTGTGGCCGAGGCGTGCGAGTACGACCGGAGCTTTTTGAATTTGAAGCCGCGAATAGGGGCGATACTGAATATCGAACAGGACCATCTGGATTACTACGAAGACGAAGACGCCATAGTCGAGGCGTTCAGCGAGTTTGCGTCGGGGGTAAAACCGGGCGGGTTAGTGATTGTCAACGGCCAGGACGCCAATGCTGCAAAAGCAATTGACAGATTGCCGGGTGAAGTGCGGTGCGAGAGTTTCGGATTTGGGGAAGATTGCAACTTTTCGGCCGAGAGTGTTCGGTTAGTCGACGGGTTGTATGCTTTTGACGTTTATCATAACGGCGAACTGTTGGGCTCGACGCGGATTTCGCTGCCGGGCAGGCATAATGTTTTGAACGCGCTTGCGGTTGTGGCGATGGCGATGAATGTCGGTATGGACGGCAAGCAGGCGCTGGAGCTTTTGCGTGGTTTTAAGGGTATTGATCGGCGGCTGATGCTCAAGGGGCGATTCGGTGGAACGGCGATTCTCGACGACTACGCTCATCACCCGACAGAGATCCGGGCGTCGCTGGAGGCGATACGGCAGCGGTATCGGCCGAGGCGGCTTTGGTGCATTTTTCAGCCTCATCAATACAGCAGGACACGGTTTTTACTTGATGATTTCGCGGAAAGCTTTAAGCTGGCGGATGTTGCTATCGTTCCGGAAATTTATTTCGTTCGTGATTCGGAGGCAGCGAAGAAGGAAGTTAACTCGCAGATGCTTGTCGAAAGGATTCAGGACAACGGAACGGAAGCGTTGTTTTTGGATGGTTTCGGGAGGATATGTGATTATCTGAAGGCTAATGTCGCCTGTGGCGACGTGGTGGTGACGATGGGCGCCGGTGACATTTGGAAGGTGGCAGATGAGTACATTCAGTGGCTTAGAGAACATAGTTAAAATCGATTATCCGTTGGCCAAGCGTACATGGTACGGTCTTGGGGGTGTGGCTGATTATTTTATCCGGCCCGAGAGTGTCGATCAGTTGAAAGAGGTTCTCCGGCGGTGCAACGAGAACAATATTCGAATGCACGTTCTGGGTTTCGGCTCGAATCTTTTGATCGGCGATAAAGGTGTTCGCGGGGCGGTGATAAAGCTGGACTCCGAGCAATTCAAGACGACCGAATACGGCGCCGAGCAGGTGACGGCGTGGTCGGGAACGGAGCTGAGCAGGCTTGTTCTGACGTGCGTGGAGAAGGGGCTTTCGGGGATCGAAGCGCTGACGGGGATACCGGGTTCTATCGGCGGAGCGGTTAAGATGAACGCGGGTGGCAACTTCGGGGACATCGGGGCGGCGGTCGAGACGGTGACATTGATGGACAGTGACGGCAACGTTTTCGAGAAGAGCAAGCCGGAGTTGATGTTCGATTACCGCAGTACGAATATTACGGCCAAGTTTATTCTCAGTGCGCAGTTGAAACTGAGCGAAGGCGATCCGGAGCAGATAATGCGGAGGGTGAAAGAGATATGGATTTATAAGAAGAATAATCAGCCTTTGAACACTAAGAACGCGGGGTGTATCTTCAAGAATCCTCGCGGGATGTCGGCGGGTGCTTTGATTGACAGGGCGGGTTTGAAAGGTTTGAGCATCGGCGGCGCGGCGGTGAGCGATAAGCATGCGAACTTCATTATTGCCGAGAAGGGATGTGAGAGCCGGGACGTCATGAGGCTGATAGACGCGGTCAAAGAGAGAGTCAAAGAGAGCTTTGACATCGAGCTGGAACTTGAGATCGAAATCTGGGATTGAAGATGACTACGGAACCGGCAGGAGAGTTTGAATCATCCCTGATCAACGACCAATTAAAAGTGGCTGTTCTCATGGGGGGTGTAGGCGGGGAGCGGGCTGTCAGCATGAGAAGCGGCAACTGCGTGGCGGCGGCGCTCGAAGCAGCCGGTTTGAAGGTTTTGGCGGCTGACATTGATCCGGAGAATCTCGGTATACTGGAAGACGACGAGATCGACGTTTTCTTCGTAGCGCTTCACGGCGAATTCGGGGAAGACGGCCAGCTTCAGCAGATACTCGAAGAGAAGTCCCTTGTTTACACGGGCAGCGGTCCGGCGGCAAGCAGATTGGCGTTCGATAAATTGGCCGCTAAGGCACGCTTTATCGAAGCGGGCATCACGATGCCGAAGTCGATTGGATTTGATATCAACCTCGACCCGGAAGATATCAAGCGAGAATTAGCGGGGTTTGGGCAGCGCTATGTGGTTAAGCCGACCAGGCAGGGAAGTACGATCGGGGTCACTATAGCCGAAAGCTGCGAGGAGGCGCTGGCGGCGGCGAGGGATTGCTCGGAGCAATTCGGGCAATGTATGATCGAGGAGTTTATCGGCGGGCGAGAAATAACTGTGGGTATCCTGGAGAATGAGGCGCTTCCTATTATTGAGATTCACAGCAAGAGCGGTTTCTACGATTACGAGGCCAAGTATGTGGATGAGCAAACGGAGTTTCTTTTCGATACGATCAGCGATTCGGGATTAGTCGAGAAAATCAACGCCTCGGCGCTGGACTGTTTTAATTCTTTAGGCTGTCGCCACTTTGCCAGGGTGGATTTTGTCGTCAGCGAAGAAGGTGTTCCGTACGCGCTGGAGGTCAATAATATACCGGGTTTTACGGACCGCTCGGATCTGCCGAAGGCGGCGGCAAAGGTTGGGCTGTCATTAAGCGATTTGTGCGTAAGAATTATCGAGGCGGCACTGCGTGACGGCAGGAATGCCGCCGAGGTCAATCAGACAATAAAGAACAGATAACAGTAGTGGCTGGAAAGAAGCGAAAAAAAAGCAGGTCTAAGAAACCATTCTTCAAGTTCGGCATGTCTCGCAAGAAAAAGAGCGGCGGGGCCGGTTTTGATATGTCACGTCTTGTCGGACTGTTGAAGGTGGTCGCGGTGATTTGCTTTATTGGCGGGATCGGCGTCGGTTTTGTTTTTTTGGAAAGGTACGTTCGAGAACATTCGCTGAATAGTGAGCCGAGCGATATTTTGGAACTGCACTTTGTGCCGAAGTGGGTCAATGAGCCGTTAAAGGAGAAGATTTTAGCCGTTGCGGCGGGCGACGGTATGGATATGAAGATCGATGAGAATGCGGCGCTTTCTGTGCAGCGCAATATCGAGAGGCGGTTTGCGTGGATGAAAGACGTCAAGGTGCGCGTCAAACACGACCGGTTAGTGATCGAGGGGGAATGGCGCAAACCTGTTGCTTTTGTTAATCTGGGTCCGCAGAAGTTTTATGTGGATGAGGAGCTTGTGGTGCTTGATTATGTGCCGATTGAGGATTTGCCGATAGTGCGGGTGAAGAATATCTCAGCGAGGAGTGTGCCGCCAGTGGGGAAGGTGTGGCAGAAGGACGATCTTGGCGCTGCGGTTGAGATATTAGTCAAGCTCGACCAGATGGACAGGCTTGTCCCTGCAGAGAAGCCTTTGCTGAGTGAAATCGATAATATTGACGTGAGCAATTTCGGCGGTCGGGAGAACGGCCGGCTTTCGCATATTATTATGTACGCCAAGGACCGGACCGAGATTATCTGGGGCGCGGAAATCGGCGCGTGGCAACGGCATCTGGAGGCGACTGACGAGGAAAAACTTGCCAAGCTCTACGCCTACTACAAAGAATACGGCACGCTTCTGGGCGGCGTAAAATACATCAACCTCCGCGACCCCCAATACAAAATCCCCCAGCCCGTAGACAAATATTAGGACCTATCCCAAAACCTCTATCTCTGCGACAAAAATATTGGTCAGGCTTTTGCGAGTTTGTTTAGGGCTTCGGCTAAGTCGGTGTATTGGTATGGGATATTGAGTTGTGTGCAGAGTGCTTTTAGTTTTTTTGAGACTGTTTCGCTTAGTTGGCTTTGGAAATCTTTTGGGCCGTCGCAGGAGAAGATTCTGCAGCCGGCGAATCGGTGTTTATAGATTGTGCACTTGCCTTCTTCGTTGTAGGGACATGTGCCGGTTGTCATCGGTTTGATATTTTCTGCGGGCAGATTTGCGGCTAAATACATCACTTCGGGCGTGGTAATAAAGAGGCGATGCTCGAAGCTATCAAAGTTGCAGCAATCGCCGCAACGCCTGCATTTGTCGAGGGGGACATCGGGCCGGTGAATCTGCGAATCGAGCCAGCGGTAAAGTTCTGTCACTCTTTTGAGCGTTTGGCTGTTTGCTTCGGATCGATCCACCATTTTTTACTCTTTCTGATTTTCTCAATTTCGGCCAGGCTGTAGAGCCTTCCCCGGTTGATTCCGCCGCACTTTTGTAGTGTTTCGTTCCATGTCTTCGGGCTTTTGAGGTTTTCGGTCCAGAAGGGCCAGGTCCTGCACTGGTTCGGCCTGACGGGGTAGATGACGCACTTTTTCTGGCCGTCGATTTTGCGCAGGAATATGCAATCCCTGGTGAGTTGGTGTTCGATGATGGTCGTTCGCACGCCCATGCGTTTGAGAAATGTACGGCGGACGTGACCTATCGTTTCGTCAAGAAAGTCGGCAAGAAGCTCAATCTCGGCCCTGGTGACCCATATATAACCTTCACCCGGCCCCGAGCAGCACTCGCCGCACTGCACACATTCAAAGCACAGACCAGCAGCATACCAAGGCGTTTTTTTGTCGGTCGGCATCTATCTTACCATTTCAATACTGCGCCGGTGTCGGCGCTGGTTGCCATTGATGCGTACTTTGCGAGGCAGCCTTTTGTTATTTTTGGTTTCGGCGGTTTCCAGTCCTTTTTTCGAGCGGCCAATTCGTCGGTCGAGAGCTTTACGGCCAGCTTGTTGTTGGGGATGTCGATTTCTATTATGTCGCCGGCTTTCAAAAGGCCGATTGGGCCCCCTACCATGGCTTCGGGACTGACGTGGCCTATGCATGCGCCTCTTGTGCCGCCGCTGAACCTGCCGTCGGTGATCAGCGCGACGGATTCACCGAGGCCGGCGCCCATTATGTAGCTTGTGGGGCTTAGCATCTCCTGCATGCCGGGGCCTCCCTTGGGGCCTTCGCAGCGGATGACGACGACGTCACCGGCGGTGACCTTGCCGGCGAGGATTCCTTCACAGGCTTCTTCCTGGCTCTCGAAAATCACTGCAGGGCCTGCGTGGGTGAGCATCGGCTTTGCAACACCGGCCATCTTGACCACCGAACCGTCGGGGGCGAGATTTCCCCTGAGAATCGCCAATCCGCCGGTTTTCGAGTAGGCGTTGTCGAGCGAATGAATGACGTCGAGGTTTTTGATTTCGGCATCTGCTATGTTTTCGCCGAGTGTTTGGCCGGTTGCGGTCATGCAATCGGTGTTGAGCAGGTTCGGGATTTTGCTTATTTCATTCAGTATTGCGCTTATGCCGCCGGCTGCATCGACGTCTTCGATATGGACCTCGCTCGACGGTGAGACTTTACAGATGTTCGGGCACTTAGCTGAGATATCGTTTATGCTCTCGAGACTGTAGTCGATACCGGCTTCGTTTGCGACGGCCAGGGTGTGCAGGACGGTATTTGTCGAACCGCCCATCGCCATATCCAGAATGAGGGCATTATCCAGTGACTTCTGGTTTATCAGGTCCAGCGGTTTTATGTCCTTTTCGATGAGGACCATGATTTGTTTTCCGGCTGCTTCGTAGAGCTGCTGTCTTTTCGGATCGACAGCGAGTATGGTTCCGTTGCCGGGGAGGGCCATGCCGACGGCCTCGCATAAGCAGTTCATCGAATTGGCGGTGAACATTCCGGAACAACTGCCGACAGTGGGACAGCCGGTCGCTTCTAGTTCTTTGAGCTCGGCCTCATCGATTTTGCCTGCATTGAATTCGGCGACGCCTTCGAATATGCTGATAAGGTCGACGGTTTTTCCATCTTTTGTTTTGCCGGCGGCCATGGGTCCTCCGGAAACAAAGATTGTGGGGATATTCAACCTGACGGCGGCCATGAGCATTCCGGGGATGATTTTGTCACAGTTCGGGATGCAGATGAGGCCGTCGAAGCAGTGTGCGCGCACCATAGTCTCGACGGAATCTGCAATAATTTCTCGTGATGCGAGCGAATATTTCATTCCGGTATGGCCCATTGCAATTCCGTCGCAGACGGCAATGGTGTTGAATTCGAAGGGCGTGCCGCCGGCCTGGCGAACGGCCTGGCTTACCGTTGCGGCGACCTTGTTGAGGTGGGCGTGGCCGGGGACGATCTGGCAGTAACTGTTGGCAATTCCGATAAATGGCTTGTTTATGTCGTCTGCGCTAAGGCCGCAGGCGTGTAGCAGGCCCCTGTGGGGTGCTCGCTGGAAACCCTTCTTGACAGTGTCGCTTATCATTTCAGTCTCATCCTTTCGTTGAAAATGGACCATAAAAGTAAACCGTAAAGCCTCAAAAGCCGATTTTATCCGATAATCAACAACAAATAAAGAAGAAGTCGGTTGCTTTTAGTCGAATAAAATATATAATCAGATGTTGGTTTTGCTACAGAATCGAGGTTAATCAGGAGGCCTTACGATGTCGTTTAACAGAAGTTTCAATTTGCCCTCGGCGATTGTGGTTCTTTCGTTTGTTTTAGCTGCAGGCTGCGGTCCTAAAGTCGGTACGTTAGCATTGAAGTTCACGCCCGAGCGATCGACTACATACAAGCTCATAACCGAATCAATCAAGGGGGTCGAATTCGAAGGGAGCATGTCCGATGACCCCACGCTCAAAGGCGGTCACACGGGTACGAGAATTGAGATGGTGTTCAGCGAGCAGATAGAAAGTGTGGACGAGACGGGCAATGCTACGGCCAGGATTACAATCGACGAGTTGAAGTACGCCTCCAAAGTGAAGGACGAGGTGGACCTGGATTTCGACAGCACGCGAGATGCGGACAGAGAAAGTCCTTTGGCGAAACTGATCGGCCAGCATTACAGGATTAAGATCGCCCCGGGGGGGCAGATTGTGGGTATAAGCGATTTAGCACAAGCACGGCAGGCGGTCAGGGGTTCGAGTATTGCGAGTAAAACCGGCAGCGCCCTGCTCAAGACGAACATCATCAAGCAGCGTCATGGGATTGCCGCCCTTCCTGATTCGGATAATAACGAGCTTCGCGTGGGTGACAATTGGACCAGGACAAAGAAATATTCCTTCGGTTTGATGGGCGCAAAAACTTATGAGAAGATCTATACGGTGAAAGAACTTAAAGGCAAGGAAGGTAATCGTACGGCGGTTATCGAGATGCAGACAATCCCGGCTGAGAAAGATGCTAAAGTAGATGAGGCTGATGCGGCAAGCCCCTTTTCAAGTATGACCGACAGCACCGATACGTATACGGGTGAATTCATACTTGATTTGACAACGGGCAGAGTCAAGCGATTTATCGAAGAGCTTCGGTCGGAGTGGATTATTGTGGATCCCACGGCAGGACAGGAAGACAGTGAGGATCCGGGTGTTTTGACAATGAGCGTTGTTCGTCTTCACAACCTCGAACAAATTAACTGAAAGGAACAAAATTGAGATCGGCACTGAGTATTTTTTCGATAGTAGTTATCGGCCTGTCGGCCGGATGCAACGGGGGCAAGCGAGAAGTTCTTACGGTGGATTTCCAGGAGAACCAGACTCTTCGGTATAAGTTTGTGTCCACAAGGGATGTTGACGTTGATTTAGGCGGGAAGAAAAGGAAAGGCTCCAAGGCTGGCAGCGGCAAATTAGAAAAATCGACCGAGTCATTTGAGATGATTGTCGCCTACCAGCCAATCGAGGTTGACCCGGCTTTTACGAAGGTCAAAGCGACTTGCGAATCTGTGAAAATTAAACGGAGCAAGAAAAACAAAAGCGGGCGAAAAGATGCAGCGGAAAGCCTGGCGGGTAAAAGTTTCACTTTCACAGTCGGCCCATCCGGTGTGATAGAGGACTACTCGGATATGGACAGGGTGCTGAAGGAGGCTGGAGAGAATGCTTTTGGAAGTTTAAGCTCCAAGGGCAGGATCAAAGAACCGGATATGCTGGAGGACTTCACAGCGACCCAGTGGTTTCTTTGGGATTCGGTTTCGAGCATAGCGAAGCCGGCCAAGGGTGTGGCGGTTGGTGCGAGTTGGGAATCTCAGATGTCGGTTCCGGACTCGATGGTTTTGCGGAAGGCGAGAAACGTCACTTACACGCTCGAGGAAATTCGTGAGAGTGAAGACGGCAGGGTCGCAGTGATAAACAGCGTTTATTCGCCTGCTCCAAAGGGTGATCTCGGGTGGCCGGCGCCTTATATCGGCAAGTTCCAGTTATCCGGGCCGCTTGGTTTTTTCCGGATGCTCTCGGGAGGATTTAATGTCAAGGTTCTGGAAGGAGAGGGGCAAGAGCTGTTCAACATAGACGCCGGACGAAGTGAGGGGTATAACCAGCATTACCGGCTTGAGTTGGAGGCGAGAAAAGAACCGCTTCCGAACACGAGACCGAAGATAGTTATTGACCAGAAATTAACGATGCAGCTTCTCAAAAAGAAGAAGTAGCAGGTTTCGTTCGAGCCGGGACGTTTTTGAAGTGTCGGCCGAATAGGAATCAGAGACGAATTTGCGGGAGGTCACGGCAGATTGGAACGCAAAAATTTGTGGGCGCCCTGGCGAATCAAGTATATTCAGGGGCTCAGTAAGGGGCCGGAGAGCATTAGCGGCTGCTTCATTTGTCATAATCTGAAAAATCCCCAGGACGACGAGAAGAACCTCGTTTTGTGGCGGACGAGTCACTGCATCGTTATTTTCAATCGCTTTCCCTATAATAACGGCCATCTGCTAATAGCACCGATCCGGCATATTCCCAATCTCGACGAGGCGAGCGACGAGGAGCTTCTGGAGATGACCAAACTTATCAGGCAGTCGCAAAAGGCATTGTCGGCCGCTATTAAGCCGCATGGTTTTAATGTGGGGATGAATTTCGGCCGGTGCGCCGGGGCGGGTCTGCCGGACCATATTCATATGCACGTTGTCCCTCGGTGGGAAGGTGACACGAACTTTATGCACGTCTGCAGCGATACGGATGTTATCAGTCAGAGTCTGCTGGAGCTATACGAGCAGTTGAAACAGATAAGCGCGGAACAGAACCTTCCCGGTTTATAAAAATGCCTGAAGAACTTGCCGGTTACGCAGTCACTCAAAACGTCAGCCGGGGACGGGCATTTGCCGAGCCGGCCCACCGCTATCGCACCGACTTCGAGCGCGACCGCGATCGTATAATTCACTGCTCGGCATTTCGCCGGCTGGAAGGTAAGACGCAGGTTTTTACGCCGGGACTGGATGACTATTACCGCACCCGCATGACACACAGTATCGAGGTGGCGCAGCTCGGCAGGACGATTGCCAAGGCGCTGAAGCTCAATGTCGACCTGGCTGAGGCGATATGTCTGGCGCACGATTTAGGACATACACCTTTCGGTCATGCCGGTGAAGAAGTCCTGAATGGCCTTATGAGAGAATTCGGCGGATTCGAGCACAACCGACAAACGGTGCGGGTAGTCGAACTGCTCGAACATCCTTATCCGGATTTCATGGGTTTGAACCTGATGTACGAAACGCGGCTGGGTTTGGCTAAGCACTCAAGTCCTTATGACAGGCCCCAGGGTACAGGGTTTGAGCAGCTTAATTGTTCGCTTGAGGGGCAGGTCGCCGATGTTGCCGACCGAATCGCTTATAACTGCCATGACCTCGAAGATGGGATACGGGCGAGATTATTTGAGGGCGAGAAACTTGCGGGCATTGAGATTTTCGAGCAAGCGGAGAGCCGTATAGGTGCAGAGAAGATTTCTGATAGAACGATTCGCAGGACAAGGACCGCCAAGGCGATTATGGACAGGCTTGTCAGTGACTGCGTTGACGCGAGCGGCATGGCCATCGAAGAAGCGAACATTAAGACGCTTGACGAAGTTTATCAAAGGCAGGAGAACCTGATTGTCCTTTCAGCCGACAGCGAGACTGCTTTAAGCAAGCTGGAACAGTTCCTAATGGATAAGTTTTACATGCATGACTCTGTCATGCAGACGTCGGGCAAGGTCAAGAATTGGCTTGAGCAGCTTTTCAGCCGCCTGTGTGAAAAACCTCAGTTAATGCCGCGTTACTTCCAGCGTTTCATAGATGACCACGGCCTGGAGCGAACGGTATGTGACTACATTGCGGGAATGACTGATAGGTATTGCTTGAAGATGTTCGAAAAAATGCGTGACAAATCCAGCGGTAAACTTTGACTTGAGCCTGCCTTTTGGTTAACCTTCGACAAATATGAAGAGATTACTTTTGACTTGTTTTGGTCTTGGGAAGTTGCCGGTTGCTCCGGGGACGTTTGGGTCGCTGCCGGCGGCGGTTGTTTTTGCGCTGCTTTGTTTGTGCGAGGCTTCGGCTGGGATGATATTAATCGTGATGGCGGTTCTGGCTTTGTTGGGTTCTTTTGTTTGCGTGAGATTTGCTCCTGTGGTGATTGCGGCGACGGGTAAGAGCGACCCCGGCGAGATTGTGGCTGATGAACTTGCGGGACAGGCTGTCGCTTTTCTTGCGGTGGCGTTTTTGTTTGGCGGCTCTGTTTCGGTTAGTCAAATCTGGATAACGACAGGGCTGGGCTTTTTGCTGTTTCGGCTGTTCGATATTGTCAAACCCTGGCCCATCCACAAGCTGGAGAAGCTGCCGGAAGGATGGGGTATTCTTGCCGATGACATATTGGCGGGTGTCTTTGCGGCTGTAATTCTTTCGGTCTGTTTTAAGTTGTGGATAGCCGGTCTGTGATATTTTAGGGAATGCTGATGGCGGTTGATTACTCTGTTGAAGTTTGCAACAAGCTGCGGGAGGCGATTAGTGCCGCGGACCTGCATCGGCCGACGAGGGTTGGGCGATACGATCCCGGCCGCAAACTTGCTTATGATGTTACAGGCATCGACGGAAAAAGCAGTGCTATCGTACACTTAGTTGTGGACAAATTTGTCGGGGGCGGGTTTGCTGGGCAGGTTTACCGGGTCACCGTTAGTGCCATCGAGCAAAAAGACGGGGCTGTGACCGGTCTTGAAGTGGGCGGCACTTACGCGATGAAGATTCTCATTCCGCCTTCGGGATTTGCCCGGCTCTTTCGAAATGTGCTGTACTGGATCGGTTTTCAGGGGCCTTTTCAACTGCAGGTGAACCCTACCGCGGCCAGGTCCGGGGCGATGTGGCAGAAGTTTATCCGGCGCGGCGCGAAGATTAAGTTCGGCGCGGAAGATGCGGTTGTAAATATTCACGCGACATTCGTTGATAGTGACTTGGGCAGTTGCGGGGAGCTTAGCGAATGGGTGGACGGGCGGACGTGGCAGCTTGAAGTTGACGACCGGATGGATCTGCTCAAACTGTGGCGTCGCGGCAAGGCGATTGGCGACGAGGTCGGCTCGCCTGAGTACAGGGCAAAAAAACAATTCATGGCTGAGTTCGTGAAACTGCTGCACGATATGGGCGGACACGAGTTCGCCAGGCAATATGAGTGGTCGACGTGCAAGAGTCAGCCGAACTGTCTGAAGCGCAAAGACGGTGGCGGGGATGCGGCAGAAGGGTTGACGGCGGTTGATTTCAGGGCGGGACTTGCTCTATTGCCCTTTTTGCCGATGAGTCCGGGCGACTGTAAGCTGATAATCAAAGGTCTTGCCCGCGGATCATTAGTGCAGTTCGACCGGGGCAGCCTTAAGAAACTCGAAGCGTTTGTCGAGGCGCACGGCGACGAGTTCGCGGATATGCGGGAGATGTTGGAGCCGTTGAAAGCCGCCGAGCAGACGTATCGAAACTCGGTGCCTGATATTACGCACAATCACGTGCGCCTGCTATACAGTCGACGGCTTTGGTCGACGATGCTTAATAGTGCGGTGACGGGTTGGCGGGTTCGCAATTTTGTCGACGCCAAAGGTGAGGAGAAGCTGCGGAGCTGCAAGGTTTCGACGATTGCGTTTTTCCTGATCGGGGTCGTGCCGTTTTTGGGCAAGTTTGTTCGCCGGCTCTGGTGCAGGGCGGATTGGCGAAAACACTACGGTGCTATGCTGACGAGCTGGAGTTATTTCAGAACTGCTCTTAGGGCGAGAACCGCGGAGAAGGTCATCGTATGGCACAGGGCGGGCAGGCTGGATGCCGCCAGGGCTGAGAAGGTTGCAGTATCGCCTTTGCGGTTCTTCGGGCATCTGCTGCTGTCGGTTATACCATCGGCGGGGCTGCACAGGTTTCTGTCGGACAGGCAATTTAGAAAAGAGAAGCTGGTCTATATATCGGTTCGCCCTGTCCGGTTGTATTTCAACCGCGAGTTTCGGGAACAATGGCTTCGCGATATGGTGAGCGAGGGCGAGAACAAGCATATGCTCAGCGATGATGATGCGGCGGTGATCCTCTCGCACCTGAACGAGCCTTTTATTCAGAAGTATCTCAAAAGTCTTGCCGTTCACGTTTGTACGCTGCCGGTAACGCAGATCGTTTCTGTTGCAATCGCAATTGGCTATGTCCTGACGCATCCTGAAATGCCATGGAAACAATCATGGACTATTGGTTTGGGTATTATCGCATTTTTTCAAGTTGTGCCTATTTCGCCGGGTTCATTAGTTCGCGGTTTTTATGTGCTGTACTTAGTCATCAGGGAGCGTAATTTTAAGGATTACAATATCGCTGTGTTCCTGGGTTTCTTCAAGTACATCGGGTATCTTGCGTTTCCTATTCAAATGACTTATCACTACCCGGTTTTGGCGAGGTTTATGGCGGCACACTGGGCGACGGAGGCGGTCCATATTGTTCCTGTCTTTGGTGAGCGTGGCGCTCTTTTGGAGCATTGGGCCTTTTGCCTGTTCTACAATTGGCCCTTGACGATTCGACGGCGGATGGGAAAGCGCGCCGAGCAGCGGGCATCGATGAAACCGAGATACTGGCATATTCCCATCGTCGCAATTGTCGCGGCCGGTATATTTGTCGCAGTCGACCAGGCTTATATAAGGATCGGCGGGTCGCTGCCGAGCCTGCGGCAGATTTGGTGGATGATGGTGCTTTTACCGCTGTGTTGCGGGGCGTTTGTGACTTTGGGCTGCAGCGGGGCCGTGTTCTGGAAGCGTTTTGTCGGGGCGACGATTTGCGGTATTGCCGTTGGCTCGCTTTATGCCGCTGTTTTCACAATTGCCGGTTACGGCTCGGAGTTGGCCCTTGAAGATGTTGTCAAACGCTGCGTGTTTGCGACGTTTGTATTCGCTGTTTTGGCGACTATCGGGGCGATACTTGCCGAATTGAAGCTGCCGGATCCGAATTTAGACTGACTTTTGGGGAATTTATTGTTTGAAATCATTTGCAAATGATGGGAAAATTGTAGCCGGTTTAATAATTAGCTGTATAATCAGGGCCAGTTGACGAATTTGAGTTAGAACTTTTTTGATGAGGTCCTGTAAATATAATTGTTACAGGGCTTGTTTTGGAGGTTGTGTTTTCGATCATGTCAAATAGTTACGGTTCTCTCTGCGATGATTTCTATCTCGACATGCATGTCAATACCGAGTTGGAACTGCCTACGCAGAGAGATACGATACTTAGTTTTGTTGAACGGATCCAGAAGCAGTTTCCGTCGATGGGCAGTTTTTACCGCCGGGACAATGACGATTACTGCCTCGAAGAGGATCGAGCCACGGGCCATTACCGGTGGGTGACTCTCGAGGTTGATCGCATAGGTTCGGGGGTGGTGAATCCCTCTAACTTCGAAGACGCCTATAGCCAGGACAGGTTAGTGCTCGACTTAATTCCGTATATGCTCGGCGTCAATCATCTGGACATCGATTCGCTTGATGTTACGTTCGGTATGGATTTTGATTATTTTGGCAGTCATGACGAAGTTATCGCCGAAGCGCTGTTTAGTTCGACGGCCCTGAACTGCCTACTGGATTTGCCCGGTGCGAAGGCGGTAGGCTTTTCCCCCTCGGTGGTGACATCAATATCCGATGACTGCCGGACTCAGGCGCGCATCAGCGTGGAATCGAAAACGAGCGTGTGTAACTGCTCCAAAGACAAACGCGAACCGGACGATGCGATAAGTCTGAGCTTTACAATTCGCCAGTATCCGTCGCCTAAGGAAAAGTTCGACGCGCTCAAATCCTTCGAGAACCAGTGTCGCCTGGCCGAGGAATTAATGGCGGAGAAGATTGTGCCGAATTTTGTGCTGCCTCTGAGTGAGACAATAGCACAAAAAAGACTCACCTAAATACGAAGGACGTTGAAATGGCGATTGAGGCGCCCCTTAGTAAACATACGAAATTAAATCTGAAAATATATATCGCAGTCTGCCTTGCCCTGGCGATATGGTGCGCTTATGACGGCTATTTTAACCAGGAGTGGATCGACAAACATACCGACGCCGACGGCAAGCCTGAGCCTTACCTGGTTTTTAATCAAAAGGCCCCCCCGTTTTTTCTCGTTTTTGGGGCGATTTTTGGCACGTATCTGTTTGCAATCGGAAATAAGAAACTCGTCGCGGGCGAAACGGAGCTTGTAATCAGTGATAAGGAAAGGATTTCCTATGAGGCGATACAGAAAATAGACAAGACCCGCTTCGAGTCAAAGGGGCACTTCATCATCACATACAAGAGTGAAAACGGCGCCGAGATCAACCGCAAAATCAGTGATCGAACTTATGACAACCTTGGGGCGGTTCTGGATGAGCTTGTTGCAAGAATTAGTTGAAATCGCCGAAACAGAATCTATAATCTAATCGACCAGCCGCAATACGCTGTCTTAAGTACGGTGTTGCGGTTTATCTTTGGGAATTCATTGATTGAGTTCTGTAAAATTGAAGGGAATGTGTGTAAATGAATGCTTGTGTTGTGGGCTTACAGTGGGGTGATGAGGGCAAAGGTAAAGTCGTTGATATTCTCGCCGAGAACAGCGATATAGTTGTTCGCTACGGCGGCGGCGCCAATGCCGGCCATACGGTTATCGTAGGAGAAACAAAGTTCGCGCTGCATATTCTGCCGAGCGGCTCAGTGCGTCCGGATACTGTCTGCGTTATCACCAATGCGGTGGTTGTCGATCCCGAGGTGCTCACCGGTGAGATTGAGATGCTTGCCGAAAAGGGTATCACGCTCAAAGACAGGCTCTTTATCAGCGAAAACTGCCACGTCGTTCTGGATTATCACAAGCAGGAAGATCAACTGCGGGAACAATCGCTGGGCAAAAACAAGATCGGCACTACAATCAGAGGGATAGGGCCCTGCTTTGCGGATAAGGTCGGCAGAAGCTACTCGGTTCGAATGGCGAACCTGCAAGACCTCGAACAACTGAAAGCCAGGCTGGAAAGAATCGTTGACTACAAGAACAAGGTTTTTGGCGCCCTTTATGGCGCCGATCCGATAAGCGCCGAGGTTCTATTCGAGAAATGCAAGGCGTACGCCGACAAGCTTCTGCCTTTTACAATCGACACGACCGAATATCTGCACAATTCAATTGGCGCGGGCAAGTCGCTTCTTTTCGAGGGGGCCCAGGGCACGCTGCTCGATCTGGACCACGGGACATTTCCTTTTGTGACCAGTTCGAATTCGAGCGCGCTTGGGATGCCAGCCGGCAGCGGCGTTCCTGTGAAGTTGGTTGATAAGTTTTTCGGGGTTGTCAAGGCTTATTCAACGCGTGTTGGTGCCGGTCCTTTCCCGAGTGAGCAGGACAACGAGACCGGCAATTATATCCGTGAGCGAGGCCATGAATACGGGACTACGACGGGTCGGCCGAGACGATGCGGGTGGTTCGACGCCGTTGCCGTATCATACTCGGCTACCATCGGCGGCATCGACGCTATAGCGATGATGCACATGGATACACTTGCCGGGCTCGAAGAAGTCAAAGTCTGTCGGGCATACAAGATCGATGGTGTTGAAACTACGTTCTTCCCGTCCAACGTAAATAAACTTGCACAGGTTGAGTGCGTATATGAGACCTTGCCAGGCTGGGATGAGAATCTTAGCAAAATACGTGATTTTAACGATTTGCCTGTCAATGCCCGAAAGTATATTTGCCTGATCGAAGAGACAACGAAAAAGCCTATCACGATGATCGGTATCGGGCCTAAGCGTAGTCAGATAATATTCAGATGACAGAGAAATAAGCAGCAATAGAATCGCTCTTTTGAGCTTTTATGATTGGGAAACAGGCTTTGGAAAAAAGCTTCGAGGAAAAACTTAAGGCAACCGCGACTCGACTTGATTTGCCTGTCGAGCATTTGCCGCGTCATATTGCGATAATTATGGACGGCAACGGCCGCTGGGCGCAGCAAAAGGGCCTGGCGAGGATGAAGGGTCATCGCGAGGGCGCCAAGAGGGTAGTAAATATTGCGCAGACGTGCGTTGATTTCGGGATCGAATCTCTGACCTTGTATTCGTTTAGTATGGAGAACTGGAAAAGGCCCGAATCTGAAATCGATTCACTGATGCACCTTTATGCACGTTACTTAGCGGGCATTCGCCCGACTCTGATGAGAAACAGAACCAAGCTGGTTCATTTGGGCCGAGCCGGGCAACTGCCGGAATCGGTGCAGGTTGAGCTTGCGGAAACTATGCGAATGACCGCCTCCAACAAGGGCATGACGCTTGCACTTGCGTTAAACTACGGCGGGAGAACGGAAATCGTCGATGCAGCGAGAAGAATCGCCGCCGAATATAAAGACGGGAAACTCAGCCTGGACGACATCGACGAAGAATGTATCGGCAACCATCTTTACACGGCGGGTCTGCCCGAGCCGGATCTGCTGATTCGTACGGCAAATGAAATGAGAATCAGCAATTTCCTGCTGTGGCAAGTTTCATACAGCGAGTTTTATATCACGGAAACACTGTGGCCTGATTTTGACGAAACGGATTTGGACAACGCCCTTCGGGCTTACGCGAAGCGGAATCGCAGGTTCGGCAATGTCAAGCCAGTGTCGCAAGAAGCTTGATATCGACGGATCAAACCGGACTGATTACCTAAAATTATGCTCACGCACAGATTGCTTTTCGGGACATTGATGACGGTATTGTTTGCCGGTTTGATCGTTTTTGACGGTTGGCTGGACGGCTCGCTGACCGCGTCGGCAGCCGATAGCAATGTTCAGGGGACAATTTTCTGCATATTGATTGGGCTTTTGGTGATTCCGGCTTTGCTGGAATTCGCCAGGCTCGCCGCGGCCAGGAAGATCAGGATATTCCTCCCCGTTGCTCTGCCGGCCTGCATTGTACTGGCTACTTATTGGTATTGGCAGCAGTTTGTAGATATTTCGCCGCAAGTACAATTGTTCCTGTTCTCGGCATTTCTACTTTTTGCGCTGCTCTTGAGCCAGTACCTGTATTATGGGACATCCGGAACTTTGGCCAATTGCGGAGCAAATTATTTTTGTATTATCTATCTGGGTCTTCTGAGCAGCTTTTGTCTGGGCATCCGTATTGATTTTGGTCTGTGGTGGTTGTTTTTGTACGTTTTTACCGTAAAATGTGCCGACATAGGGGCTTACACTGTAGGGAGTCTGCTGGGTAAACACAAATTCGTCCCGCGAATCAGCCCTAATAAGACGTGGGAAGGCATGGCCGGTGCGGTCGCGGGGGCGATGATAGCAGCTATTTGTCTGGGGGTCAGTTGTGATATAATGGATTGGCCGGTTGCGGCAGTATTTGGTTTGTGTTTTGCGTTTGTAGGCCAGGGAGGCGATTTAGCCGAATCTATGATAAAAAGAGATGCTGAACAGAAGGACTCGGTAAGCGGCGATTCTGTCGGGATACCGGGTTACGGCGGTGTGCTGGATGTTATTGATTCACCTTTGTTTGCAGCCCCTTTTGCGTATGTCTTTTTTATGTTCTGTTCTCGATAGAGGAAGAATTTGGAAGTTACGATAGAGTTAGATTCGACGAACAAGCAACTCGAACTGTTCGGTCCCGCCGACAGCCACCTGCGTCTTTTGCGCAAGTCGCTGGGCGTGCGAATAACGGCGAGACAGAATACCTTAGTAATCTCAGGCAGCGAAAAGGATGCGAGCCGTGTGGCCGACGTCATTGACAAGATGCAAAAGCGTCTTGCCAAGCGCGGCTCTCTTACGACGAAAGACATCAATGCTCTCCTCGCTCAGAAGGCTCCGACGCTGAGTCCTGTCAGGGGTATAAGCGTGTATTCGCACAAGAAGGTGATTGAGCCGTCGACCAAGGGACAACAAAAATACGTTGAGACGATGCTGAGCAACGACCTTACGTTTTGCGTGGGGCCGGCGGGGACAGGCAAGACATACCTGGCTGTGGCCGTAGCGGTATCGATGCTCAAGAAGAATCAGATCAGGAAGATCATACTTGCGCGTCCCGCCGTCGAGGCCGGCGAGAAACTTGGTTTTCTGCCAGGTGACATCCAGGCGAAGGTGAATCCTTATCTTCGGCCGCTTTTTGACGCGCTCGAGGACATGATGGATTTTACTCAGATGAAGAAGTTTATGGAGTTGGATATCATCGAGATTATTCCTCTTGCTTTTATGCGCGGCAGGACTTTAAATGAAGCGGTAATTATTTGCGATGAAGCTCAGAACACATCGGCTCTGCAGATGCTGATGGTATTGACGAGACTTGGGCATGGTTCGAAAATGATAATAACCGGTGATATCACGCAGATCGACCTGGAGACGGGTCAGAAAAGCGGAATGATCGAAGCGATCGGGATTCTGCGACGTATCAAAGGTATATCATGCGTGGAGTTGACCCAGGGCGATATCGTACGACATCGGCTGGTTCAGAATATTGTTCGAGCCTACAAGAGAAGGGCCAAGGCCAAGTAGTAAAATGTGCCGAGCTTTCTGGCGGCAACAGGGTAAACTTATGGCATTTTTTAGCTTTAAGAAAACGAGTCCACGACGAACGAAAGTTCGAAAAGATATAAGCGCCGAGCGATTCTCTCAGATAAGCCGGTTCGCCAACAGGGCTTTTGTCGGGTCTGTGCTGCTTTGGGGGGCCTTTGGCGTACTGTGCACTTTGATTTTGTCGTTTCAACCGATAGTGATCCCCGGTTCAAGCGACGATGTGGTCGCGCAAGAACGATTTGACGACGTTGCGCCTATTGCTGTTGTAGTGTCGCTGATTTCTTTGGCTGCGGCCCTTTACATTTATCACTACCAAAGACGAATTATACGTAACCACGCCAGGGCTCTTGCTCTTGCGGGCATATTTGTTTTGCTTTTGGCTTCAAGCCGGCTTGGGATGTTGCTGACTGGCCAGACGTTGTGGGTCACGGGCACTGCCGTTATGCTGGCAGTGATTCTGACAATCGCTTATGATCAGCGTTTTGCGCTGGGAATGAGTATTGTCTACACGACTCTTGCCTGTTTTACAGCGAGACAAGGGCTTGACGATCAAAATCAGTTGTTGAATCTGAGTCTTTTTTTGACAATGACCACGGGCGCCCTTACATGCTGTTTTTCATTGCGTGAGATCCGCACGCGAATGAAGCTGCTCGAGGTCAGCACGATTGCGGGTGTGATGGTCTTTGTGATGGCAATTGCCGTAGGGTTTTTATCCGCTGACGCCAGGACAACCAACATATTCAAAAACGCTGGCTTTCATGCCGGGAGCGCACTTGTAGCTGGGCTGCTTATTCAGAGTTTTCTGCCGCTTATCGAACGTGTGTTTCGGATAGCGACGAGCATGACGCTGCTGGACTACAGTGACGCAAACCAGCCCCTGCTCAAGAGGCTTGCGATGGAAGCGCCGGGGACATTCAGCCACAGCCTGCTGATCGGCTCAATCGCCGAAGCGGCCGCCCAGGCAATCGGGCGCAACGGTCTGCTGTGCAGGGTCGGCGCTTATTATCACGACATAGGCAAGATTAACAAGCCGAACTACTTTGTTGAAAACGAAATGGGTTCGATGAGTATGCATAAAGAGTTGTCTCCCGCGATGAGCCGGCTTGTCATCATAGGCCATGTCAAAGACGGTGTAGAAATGGCCAAGGAATACGGCCTGCCTGCTGTGATTCGTCAGTTCATCGAGACGCACCACGGGACCACGGTTGTCGAATATTTTTATAGCCAGGCCAAGAAGCAACACGACGAAAAACAGGCGCCGGGCGCCTCGAACAACAAGAAGGCGGGGCCGTCTTCTCCGCCGCCGTCCGAGAGCGAGTTCAGATACGCCGGGCCCAAACCTCGAACAAAAGAGGCGGCTATAGTAATGTTGTCGGACAGTGTGGAAGGCGCGGTAAGATCTCTGACCGAAATATCGCCCACGAGAATAGAAGCCGTCGTACATAATATGGCCATGAGACGGCTGCAGGACGGTCAATTCGACGAATGCGACATGTCCCTTAGGGAACTGAGCCAGATTGAAACGAGCATATCGAAAACTCTTGCGGCACACTATCACGGCAGAATAGCATATCCGAAGCGGGTAGATCTTTCGGACGAAGTAGTTTTACAGGAAAAGCTGGAAGGCAAAGCGTCTGAGGAGGAAGCATCACAATCCGAAACCGGCGAGGTCGAGGAAGTCGAGGAGCAAAAAACACAGTGACAATCATGGGTTCTCTCAGGCAGGATCAGAATATAGTCGTTCAAATCGCCAGGAATTTTAATGCAGTTGACGCGTCTGCAGACAAGATCGTGAAATTGGTCAAGGAGATTTGCATTCGTTGCGATCTGGCGGCGGCGACAGTAAGCATTGCGATAGTCGACGAGGCTCAGATACATAAGTTGAACAAGGAGTTCCTGGACCACGACCGCCCTACCGATTGCCTGAGTTTCGATCTGTCGGAGAACGAGCAGAAAGGTTCGAAATCAATTGAGGTGATCGTCAACGGCGAAATGGCAGTAAGAGAGGCAGAGGCTCGGGGCCATAGCGCTGAAGCAGAATTGGCGCTTTATATAACTCATGGTCTGCTCCATAACCTGGGATACGACGATTCCGATGTCGAAGCGGCAAAGAAGATGCACGAGGTCGAAGATGAAATCCTCAAACAACAGGGATTTGGCGCGGTATATAATAAAGGCGGCGAGTAGTCGAAAGGAAACTAAGTGGATTACATTGCATGGTCTGTATTGCTGATCTGCTTTCTGCTAAGCGGGTCATTATTCTTCTCGGTCAGCATGGCGACTCTGCGCGTTTTCTCGCGTGTCAAATTGCAGGAGGCCTTCAAGTCGATAGGGAAAAATGAAGCCGCAGAGAATCTTACGGATCGAATTACAGAGAATGCCGAAAAGTTGATTTTGAGTTGTTCGCTGTATCGGCTTGCATTCAATATGTGCCTGCTGCTGCTTATCATAATTGTCTTTTCGGCAGTACATGACGGGGCTTTGCAGGTCATCGACTATGTTCTGACTTTTGTTGCAGCAACTTTTCTATTTTCGATATTCAGCGTGGCAGTGCCCCATGCGTGGGCAAAATACGCCGGTGAACAACTGCTCTGCCGTACGTACCGCCTTCTGGAACTTTGCGCGGCGGTCGCAAGTCCCGACCTTTATGTCGTCGGTTTGTTCGACGGTCTTATCCGCAGACTTGCCGGTGTAACCGAGATGACAGCCGAGGAAGACAGGGAGGAAAAACAGGAAGAGTTTCTCAACGGGCTCGAGCAGCAACGAATCGAGGGTGTGGTCGATGAAGAGGAGCAGGAGATGATCGAGAACGTCCTTGAGTTGAGCGATACGGCCGCCGACGAGATTATGACGCCTCGTACAGATATAGTTGCAGTGGAGGCCACTTCCGATCTGCAGACGGTCCTTGACACTATCGCACGCGCCGGCCATACGCGTGTGCCCGTGTATGAAGAAAATATAGACAACATAGTCGGGCTTGTATACGCCAAGGATCTGCTCAGCGAGATCGGCAGAAGCGACGAAGATTTCAAACTCCGCGATAAAATGCGCAACGCCTATTTTGTGCCGGAGACAAAGCCGTTGCGAGCGCTGCTGCACGAATTCCAAAATCAGAAACTGCACATAGCTATAGTTCTGGATGAATACGGGGGCACCGCGGGCATTGTCACCTTAGAGGATATCCTCGAAGAACTTGTCGGTGAAATCGCCGACGAATACGAGGAAACCGGCCCCGAACCGATAAAGAGAATCGACAAGGAGACGATTGAAGTCGATGCGAGAACGTATATCGACGACCTGAACGATGAATTTGAATTGAATCTACCGGAAGACGAGGATTACGAAACTGTGGGCGGATTCGTCTTCTCGCATCTGGGTCGCATTCCCAAGACAGGGGCGCGGTTCGACTATGATAATCTCAAATTCACTATCTCGGCCGCGGAGACCAGAAGAATAAAACGCATCAGAATTAAGAAAATATCGGCTCAATGAAATGTCGATTAAGGACCTGGCCATCTGCATACGAGCTCTGGACTACTCGGAAACATCCCAGATCGTGACATTCTTTGCCAGAGAGACAGGTAAGATCGGCGCAATCGCCAAAGGCTCTAAAAGACTTAAATCAGCCTTTGACGGGCCCCTCGAACTATTTTCTTCTGGGGCAATTGTTTTTGTCCCGAAAGCGGAGGACAAACTCGCAGTCTTGACCGAGTTTCGTCCCCAGCCGACTCATTCGCGATTGGCCGGCAACCTTTTCGCTCTGCACTGCGTTTCTCTTGCGGCCGAGTTGCTGAATCATCTGACAAACGACTACGATCCACACCCTGGACTATTCGACAGCTTTGAGCAGTTCTTAAAAGACACTGACGAAGCACAGGGCAGGGGCGATGCTTTTAAGGAGACACTCGCCTTATTGATATTGTTTCAACTGAGCCTGCTGAAGGAGATCGGCCTGCAGCCGAAACTGAGCGGGTGCGTGAACTGCAAGAGCCGTTTCAGTAGTGATTGGGCCCGAAGCTATTTCAGCAGTTCGGCGAATGGGCTGATTTGCAGAGATTGCGAGCCGAGTTTTTCGGACAAGATCAGCCTGACACAGCAAGCAGCAAATTGCCTGGGCAATCTGAAACTGATCGCCATATCGCAAGCGGAGGCACTGCGCGAGATCGAAAAAATCTTAGTACACCATTTTACCGAACTGCTGCATAAACCTCCGCGAATGGCGAAGTACGTACTACAATCGTAACCCGGCCGGCGAAGGCATCGTATGGACTATTCTATTCGATTTTCGAAGCGTACGCATTCAGGCGGTCAAGAAACAATTCTTTGGCCCATAGTTCCAGGGAAGCCAGTTCATTCTGCCTGACAAAGCGCCTGATGTCATCCTTGGCCTCCTGCCAGTCCAAAGTACAAATCTTTTCATGAAGTGCTTTGATAGTCCATTCTTTATCGACTTTCAATTCCTGTCCCCGCCACAGTCCTTGTTGTTTGAGAGCGGATGCAAGAAATAGATAGTTTATACCCACACCGCGTCCTGTGTACCAGATAAAGTCATACCAATCGCGTCCCTTCGTGTATCCCCTGCACAATAATGCATGGATCTTGCCGGCAAACAGGCTTGGCAAATCCTGGATTGTGACTGAACTGACAAATGGAAAATCCAGATACTTAATTTCATAATTGCTTCCTTCCGGCGGGTTGGGGTCAATCTCCAGCTTGATCCTGATTTTACGCATTGATCTGTCTGCTCTGAGGTGATTTAGCTGCAAGAGTTTACCAATAGAATTATCCTTGATAAAAGCTTTCTTTATAGTTGAATCAGCTTTTGAGCGATCCGTTGTTTCCAGCTTATATCCGTAGGCCTCCAGTTCGATTGTGAGGCTTCTTAAATAAATATCCAGATTAAATTTCTGATCAGGTTCTTTGAGCAAAAAATCGAAATCTTCCGAAAATCTGTTAGTGCCGTAGAAAATACGAAGGCATGTCCCTCCTTGAAATGCAGCATACTTGAAAAAGTCGGTTCTTCCAATGGCAGCAAGAGCAACTTCCTGTGTAATTTCTCGAATGGCTTGTTCTTCTTCAAGGGCAGTACCGCACTGGTATGAATCCAGTCTATCCTGAATAATTTTTGTGCTCATAGTTTCAGATCCTTTTTCAATCCCTTGATGAACTTTTGAACTCTTCGGCTTTTGTAATTATCAATTAATAATTCAATATCGCGTGTGGTAACTGATTCAAATTCTTCCGGTTCGACCCGCATACTTTCCGTGACTGGTTTCAAACCAGCCCAGTCTTTCTTGTGAACATATACGTAATCCACCAGGGCTTTAATTGGTGTTGCCATTAAGAAAAAACTTTCATCTTCATCTGTCAGTCGTTCAACGCCTGTATAAAAAACCTTCTGAGGAACATGAACATAACTGAATACTCCCAAAGGAGTGTTAAATTCCTTGGACTTTCCAAAAGACACGATAGTCAGTGTATAGACCGCTTCAGGAATCCAGCCATGCCAACTGAGGGCAGATTCCAGGCTAATGTATGATGGCCCGTATACGTGTTGAGCCAAGGCATAGAGGTTCACGCTCTTTTTCCGGTATTTCGGGGCAAGACAGTACAATCCCCTGCAGATATGGATGATCTCTCCACTGGCGATAGCCCGTTTGACCAGACCATATCTTCGATTCTCGCTGCCGGGAAATAACGTGGCTACGTCGTGGCTTGTAAAGTCGCCATAAGGGGCACATTCAAAGACTTTTTCTGTTAATTTGTTCATATCAGCACCTTGTTATATTCAAGGAACTGTCTAAAAATGACAGTGTCTGGCAATTATGCCATATATCGGTTAATTCCGCAAATATATTTAACAAAGCTGTCATATATTGACAGTACCTGGAATATTGCGATAGTTTTGGCCGCTTTCAAACTTTGAGATAATAACAAAACTGTGTAATTTTTCAGCTTAGAGCTGCCGCTGCTTTGGAAGGAGAACCGTAGTCAGAAACATATTTACACTAACGATTATTCCCAACTTCTTTGCTTACAACGAGGTTGGGGAAATGGAGCCTATGGGATTCGAACCCACGACCTCTTGCATGCCATGCAAGCGCTCTCCCAACTGAGCTAAGGCCCCGAAGTTGTATGATATTAGCACACCCGCCGGGTTATGGCAAACAAATTCTGGATTTGTCGCTGGCGGCGAGGACAATCCATCTTGAACAAGGTATTGCTTTAGGCGTAAAATATTACTACAACAGCATAGTATTTTGGTCGGCTGTTGTTGGATAACATCGGCAAATCTGCACTTTGAGCATTATTATAGTGTTTTAGCTTTGATTAAGAGAGAAAGAATATTTATTACCGGACGCGTGCAGGGGGTGGGTTTCCGCCCGACTGTTTACCGGTTGGCCTGCGAGGTGGGCCTTTCGGGTTTTGTATTTAACGACACGAAGGGCGTAACTGTCGAACTGCAGGGAGACGGGGGCAAAATCGATGAGTTGTTAGCTCGATTAGAATCCGAGCGAGACAAGCCTGCGCTGGCCAGCATAAGGTCCTGCGAAAGGACCGAGATAGCCGTAGTTGAGGGTGAGAGCGAATTTGGTATCCGGGCGAGCGACTACGGCGGCACCGCGCTTTCGCAGGTGACGGCTGATGCGAGTGTCTGCGTAGACTGCTTAGCGGAGATGCACGACGAGCAGGACTTTCGATACGGTTATCCCTTTATAAATTGCACAAACTGCGGACCGCGTTACTCAATAGTTCAGAACATTCCTTACGACCGGCCTAACACGACAATGTCGGTGTTCGAGATGTGCCGGCGATGCGCAGGTCAGTACACCGATGTAGCAGACCGGCGCTTTCATGCTCAACCCGTGGCATGTGCAAAGTGCGGGCCGAGCATTTGCCTGACGGATAACCAGGGGCGTGTGATCGAGGAAACGACAGAGGGCGCTATCGCTGAAACCGCTCGTCTGCTTCTGGAAGGCAGGATAGTTGCGATCAAGGGCATCGGCGGATTTCACCTTGCTGTCGACGCTCTGAATAATGAGGCGGTGCTGAGATTGCGAACGCGAAAGAGGCGCGACCATAAACCTTTTGCGATGATGGCGGAGTCGGTTGAGAAAATACGAGAATATGCGATTGTAAGCGAGCCGGCGGAGAAGATATTGAAACAACCGCAGAGCCCGATTGTCCTGCTTGCCCAAAAGGAGAACTCCCGGATAGCACCGGCGGTGGCGGAGGGGGTCAACGCCCTGGGCTTTATGCTTTGTTACGCCCCGCTTCATTATCTGCTATTCGCGCAGGACATTGAGGTTCTGGTAATGACCAGCGGCAACATTTCCGATGAGCCGTTGATTTGTGATAACGATAAGGCCCTTGAAAGGCTCGGCGACGTGGCGGATGCTTTTTTGATGCATGACAGGCAGATTAATCGACGCGTCGATGACTCGATAGTGCACCTTATTGAAGATGAGCCGGTACTGCTGCGGCGGGCCAGGGGATATGTGCCGACGCCGGTCGTGCTTGAGCAAAGCAGCGGAAAGCATATTCTTGCAGTCGGGGGCGATCTGAAAAACACCTTCTGCTTAGTGAAACAAAACCAGCTTATCTGCAGTGAGCACATAGGCGACCTTGAGGACGCCGAGGTTTATCATGACTACGTCAATTCGATTAAGCATCTTCGCAAGCTGTTTGAAGTCGAACCGGAGGTTGTAGTTTGCGATCTTCATCCAGGATATATGTCGAGTCAATACGGCCGATCGAGAGAAGGCGTAAAGATTATCGAAGTTCAGCATCACTGGGCTCATATTGCATCGGTCCTGGCTGAACACGAACTTGCCGGGCCGGTGATCGGGCTTTCCGCCGACGGGACAGGGTACGGCACCGACTCAGCTATCTGGGGATGCGAGTGCCTGATTGCATCTCTGGATGAGTTCGAGCGGTTTGGGCATCTGGCTTACTACGAGTTGGCGGGGGCGGACAGGGCAAGTAAAGAGGCTGTAAGGCCCCTGCTCGGTCTGCTCAGGCAGAGTTACGGCGAAGAGTTTGACCTGGAGAGGTTCGGATGGCTGCTCGGACCAATCGAGCCGGACACAAACAAACAGCGGATTATCGTCGAGCAGCTTGAAAAACAGGTGAATACGGTCAAGAGTTCGAGTTTGGGGCGGGTTTTTGATGCGGTTGCGGCTATGATCAGATTAGGCAATTACAATCATTTCGAAGCGCAACTGCCGATGGCTCTTGAAGCAATTATCGATAGCGGCGTGCAGCAGCGATATGACTTTGAGCTAAATGAAGAACCAGACGAACCGTTGCGGCTCGATTTGGGTAGTATGATAAAACAGATAGTCGGCGATGTTGAGATTAAGACCGATGGGGGGATTATTTCAGCAAAGTTTCATAACACATTAGCAGCAGCGCTGCTGGAAATGGCTAAAGCGGCAAGGGAAAGAAGGCATTTGAATACGGTCGCACTTAGCGGCGGCGTGTTTTGTAATCGCTATTTGACGAGCGGGCTGATTAAGCTCTTGAAGGAAAATGATTTTAGCGTATTATTAAACTGTGATTTCCCATCGAATGACGGCGGGATATCCGTTGGTCAGGCGGCGATTGCCGTCAGCCGTATTAATACTCAATGACGAGATGTGAATTATGTGCCTTGCAATACCTGCAAGAATAGTCGAGTTGGATCGCGACAACGCGGTGGTCGACGCCATGGGCAACCGATGGAAGGCGAGGACCACACTGCTGCCGGAAGCGAAATTGGGGAATTTGGTGCTGGTGCACGCAGGGTTTGCGATATCACTGGTCGACGAAGAAGCGGCCCGCGAGACCTGGCAACTACTGGCTGAGATTGCCGACTTCGAAAGCACCGACAAAAAGGTTTCAGGATAGGATTTGCCTTTATGTTAGAGAGAATCTGCAAAGCGCAGCGTCTTATGGATGCGGCCTGCGAAAAACTGGGGCGTCAAATCAACATAATGGAGGTTTGTGGGACGCATACCGTTTCGATTTTTCGCAACGGTATAAGATCGACTCTGCCCGAGCGACTGAAGCTTTTGTCCGGGCCGGGCTGCCCTGTGTGTGTCACTGACCAGAGTTATATCGATACGGTTCTTCAATTAGCCGAGCACGATGATGTTTTGATTGCCACTTACGGCGATATGATTCGTGTGCCGGGCAAAGGCGGATCGCTTGAAACCAAGCAATCCAGCGCCAATGTTAAGATAGTGCTGAGCAGCGAGGACGCCCTGCAATTAGCGAAAGATAATCCTGACAAGAAAGTCGTATTTGTTGCGATCGGCTTCGAGACCACGGCGCCGGCGACGGCAGTGGTGGTACAGGATGCGGTCGACGATTCGATCGAAAACTTTTTTGTTCTCAGCAATCATAAACTTGTTGTGCCGGCGATGCGGGCACTCCTGAGCGCCAAGAATCATAATATCGACGCATTCTTGTGTCCCGGGCATGTGAGCGTGATAACCGGCTTCGGGGCTTTTGGTGAAATAGTTGAAGATTTCGGTCGACCTTGTGTGGTTGCAGGGTTCGAACCTATGCAGGTTATCGAAGGATTGGCTGAAATCTGTCGACAGCTTTCTGCTGGAAAGGCTGAACTTAAATCCGAGTATGCCGCGGTCGTAACAGAAAGAGGTAATGTCACCGCTCAGAAAATCATTGGCGAGTGCTTCGAAGCGACGGATGGCTATTGGCGCGGCCTGGGAAAAATCGAAAAGAGCACGCTCAAATTGAAAGACAAGTACATCCGATTCGATGCCCTGGAGGCATTCGGGATTGAAGAGGTCCCTGCCGAGGATACCACCGGCTGTCGATGCGGGGAGGTGCTTTGCGGATTGATAGACCCGCCGCAGTGCACTTTGTTCGGAAAAAGCTGTACGCCGGAAGATCCGGTTGGGCCATGTATGGTCAGTTCCGAGGGTGCTTGCGCAGCATGGTATAAGTACGACCGAAAGAGAAAACGCGAGCAATGAGACATACCAAAAAGGATAAAATCCTGCTTGCACACGGGGGCGGTGGTCAGTTAAGCAACGAATTGATCCGGAGTACAATCGTACCCCATTTCAAGAATCCTACTCTTGCCGAGATGGCGGATTCGGCGAGACTCGATCTCGGCTCAGGCTCGGTGTGTTTTACTACGGACAGCTATGTGGTCAAGCCTTTGTTTTTCAATGGCGGTGACATCGGCAAACTCGCCGTCTGCGGAACGGTGAACGATTTAGCCGTTGCGGGCGCAAGGCCTGTCGCCCTTTCATTATCACTGATACTCGAGGAAGGCCTTGAGATGTCGCTTTTGGAGAAGATCCTGTCCAGCGCCGGCGATGCTGCGCGAGAGAATAAGGTCGACATCGTCACCGGTGACACCAAGACGGTGGAAGCAGGCGCCGCTGACAAGATTTTTATCAATACCGCCGGTATTGGGGTGAGATTGGACGGCGTGGATTTGGGGTGCAGTCAAATCAGGATCGGCGACAAGATAATCCTCAGCGGGACAATCGGTGATCACGGCATGACTATTATTTCGCAGCGCGAGGGCATAACGTTTGAAACGCAGTTGGAAAGCGACTGCGCGGGCCTTGCGGTGCTGACATGCCCGCTTCTGGAAAATATAGCCGGGATAAGATTTATGCGAGACCCGACGCGGGGCGGACTTGCGTCGACGCTTAATGAAATTGCGACCGAGAGCGGGCTGAGTATCGAGATCGAGGAAACGGACATTCCGGTCGATCCCAAGGTGCAGTCGGCGGCGGATGTACTTGGCTTTGACGTTTTGGCGATTGCCAATGAGGGTAAGGTTGTTGCGGTTGTCTCAGCGGAATCAGCAGATGAGTTTCTAAGTACGTGCAGGAAGCATCCGTTAGGCCGGAAGGCAAGCATAATCGGCGAGGTTGTCGAAACGTGCGATGGAGCGATGGTTGAGATGAAGACGAAGATCGGGGGCAAAAGGATGGTGCAAATGCCTTACGGACGCGAGCTGCCGAGGATTTGCTGATGCACGAGACGATGGTGGCGCAAAGCCTGATTAAGGCAATCTCGGCGGAGGCCGAGAAGCAGAACGCCCGGCCGATCAGCGCAAAGATCAGTTGCGGAATGCTCAATGCGATCAATGACGAAGTCATATCTTTCGCATTCGAGGCAATCGCCGAAGGGACCGCGTGCCAGGGAGTGAAACTGGAAATTGAGCATAAGCCGATGCAGGCGGCTTGCAAAGATTGCGGCGTGAGTTTTGACTTCGAGATTTGCAATGCGGCATGTCCGAAGTGCGGCAGCGGCGAATTTAGTTTATCGCCTGATGCACCACTGCTGCTGGAAACAATAGAATTTGAGACGGAGTGACAGATGTCTAAGAAAGTTGAAGTCGGCCAAAAAATTCTCATCAAAAACGAGGAATACGCACTCGAAAACAAGCGGGGCCTGGCCGAGCAGAAAAAGTTGTGCCTTAACATGATATCGTCGCCGGGCTCGGGCAAGACGACTATATTGGCCCGGACAATAACCGATTTGAAAGGTAGAGTCAGAATCGGAGTCATTGAAGGCGACATACGAACCGATATAGACGCTCAGAGAATACGGGCGACCGATGCGCCGGCAGTGCAGATAAACACCGAGGGAGCGTGCCATTTGTCGGCGGCGCAGGTAAGCGACGCCCTTGCCGATCTTCCCGTGGCCGAGCTGGACATTGTGATTATCGAAAATGTCGGCAACCTCGTTTGTCCGTCGGCTTTCGAGTTGGGCGAGAGCGGCAAGATTGTGGTGCTTTCGGTCGCGGAGGGCGACGACAAACCGGCAAAGTATCCTTCGATCTTTGCAAAATCGAAGGTGCTTCTGATAAATAAGGTTGACCTGATGGAGGCGGTCGGACAGGTTGATTTTGATGTTGAGAAAGTCAAGGCCGATGCGCGCAGACTGAATAAAGAGATTGAGATATTTGCGATATCCGCCAAAACGGGCGAAGGAATGGCCCAGTGGTGCGACTGGCTGGAGAAATCGGTGAAAGAAGTGCGAAACAAGTGAGTTTCTGCACGGATATGGAGGTTAAGGCTTGTGAACGATATTTATCAGAAGTACGCGAGGCTACTGGTCAATCACTGCCTGGAGCTTAAAAAGGACGACAAGTTTCTTATTGCCTCATCGTATCTGGCCGAGGATCTGCTGAAAGAGATTTATCGAGAGGCGCTTCGGGTGGGGGCGCATCCGGAGTTTCGAGTCAGCCTTAACGGGGTCGAGAAAATACTCTACGAGTGCGCGAGCGAAGAACAGCTTAAGTACGTTTCGCCGACTCTTACATGCACGGTTGAAAACTTTGATGCGTTGCTGACGGTTGTCGCCCCCTTCAATTTGAAAGAACTGCAGAATGTGGACCGCTCGAAGAAGCAAACGGTCAGCATAGCCAAGATGGGGCTGACAAAGACTTTGATTGAGCGATGGAGAAAGGGTGAGCTGAACTGGACGCTTTGCGTTTTTCCGACGGACGCTGCCGCCCAGGAATGCGGGATGAGCAGGAGCGAATACGAGGATTTCGTTTATTCGGCGTGCCTGCTGGATGAGGACGATCCGGTCGGCAAGTGGCGAGAGGTCGAACAGCGGCAGCAGCGGATAGTCGACTACCTCAACGGCAAGAGCATGATACGCTTTGCGGGCAACGATATAGACATTTCGTTTTCGGCCGAGGGGCGTAAGTGGATTAACTGCGCGGGCAAGAGGAACATGCCTGACGGGGAAGTTTTTACTTCGCCGGTCGAAGATTCGGTCAACGGCCGTGTCAGGTTCAGCTATCCGGGAATATACATGGGCGAAGAGGTCGAAGACATAACGCTGGAAGTGAAAGACGGCGAGGTTGTAAAGTGGGACGCCAGGAAAGGCAAGGAACTGCTCGATAGTATTCTTGAAGTTCCCGGGGCGAAGCGCTTTGGCGAGGCCGCCGTTGGAACGAACAAGGCGATAACCAGGTTCACGAAGAGTATGCTTTTCGATGAGAAGATCGGCGGGACGATTCACATGGCGATAGGTTCGGCTCCTCCTATAACGGGAGGCAAAAACGAGTCGAGCGTTCACTGGGACATGCTTGCGGACATGAGCGAGGGGGGGCAAATATATGCGGACGGCGAGCTCGTTTACGAGAACGGAGAGTTCGTCATTTGACGTCGGAATCTCAGGGTAACGTCGATTTCCCGCGGTAGAGATTGTGCTTGCGGATATAGTCGGCTACCGCCGGATGCAACATATCTGCTGCGTCATCTCCGGCGGCCAATCTGTTTCGTATCTCGGTGCTGCTTACATCAATCAAAGGCGTTGGGACAACATTCCGCTGAAGTTTTTCCACTCGGTCGGCGCCCCAGAGTTCTTTAAACTTCGAGAAATCCGGGGGCTCGAAGCCGGCCCTGTACATCAGGCACAAATCACACTCGTCGATCAGCTCTTCTATCTTGTACCAGTATTGCAGAGCGTCAATACTGTCGGCGCCGGCAAGCCAGCATATTACAGTATCGCAGCCGTACTCGATCTGAAATTGTTTTACTGTCTGTAAAGTGTAGCTTGGCTCCGGCCTTTTCAACTCGCAGTCGCTTACTTCGCATTTGTTATCATCGGCGATCGCAGAAGCAATCATTCGCAACCTATCCCGGTCACCGGCAACGG
>Ga0075123_10000164_pt1 | contig 33059 bp, 28 predicted proteins | sample AntAceMetag02UKX_FD_69808 | JGI IMG/M metagenome (GOLD analysis project Ga0075123, IMG submission 69808) | Saline lake microbial communities from Ace Lake, Antarctica - Antarctic Ace Lake Metagenome 02UKX | ecosystem: Environmental > Aquatic > Non-marine Saline and Alkaline > Saline | place... | reverse complement strand
CATAAACTACTTTGAGGGATTTTACCGGTTGCCAGCCTTTAACATGGACTACTGGATATGTTATTACCGTCCCCAGACCAGATTCATGGATATGTTCTTCGGCGACTTTGCACGGCATCTCAGAAATCCGCGGGCCTGCTCACTGGATACCTTTGCCTACAAGAACTATCCAACTGCATCTCCCCAGGGGTCTCTCCCAGACAGCTGGTTGTTGAAGAAATTCTCGGCCCCCGATCTGTTTGAGCTTGAGCGCTTCTACAGAAATCAAGCAAATGGACTGCTTCTGGATGCCCTGCGCCTCGGGCACGAGGACTCAGGCAGCAAATCATTAGAAGAATTATATCAACGTCACGGATTTACGAGAAAATGGAAGGTATATTCGCTCACGCATGCAGATGAACTGAAGGCCGTTCTGATCGTAAATCAGTCAGATCTCGGTCTGAATCTTTCCGAGCTACTCAACGGCATCAAGATCATAGTAACCGATCCGACGGGACTGCCCTGGGACATATTGTCCAGCGCGGTCGCCCGCCTGACGGGAATATATGAGGTTGAAAAAATCCCCCTTCTCGTATATCCTCATACCTATATGGAAGATAACGACATATCCTACGAAAAACAGTACATAATGTTTATCATGGATATGCAGCACGGAAAGGATTTTCTGGATTACCTGAAGGGGCAACTGAAGGCAAAGATCAGGTTCCTCATCAAATTTCTCATCAGAAAGTATCTGGTAAAATGAACGATACTCCGCTCTACAATATAAGAATCGCGAAGACTTATATAGAGTATATAAAAGAACATTATCCTGAAGTAGATATCGCCCCTATTTTGGAACATGCGGGGATTACCACCTATCAGTTGGAAGATACTGGATACTGGCTCACACAAGACCAGGTCGATCGCTTCTACGAAATCATCATTCGTAAGACAAAAAACTCCAACATTGCGCGAGAAGCAGGACGCTATTCGCTCCTCTCTAAGGCAGGGCTGCCCATACAACAATACGCCCTCGGCTTTATCACCCCTGCGACCGCCTATACGGTTATGGAGAAATTATATAACCAGGTAAGTCTCGCATGCACCCTCATCACAAGGCGCATTAGCAGTAACAGTGTCGAAGTAACCGTGACCCCCAAAGAGGGTGTCGCCGAGAAACCCCACCAGTGTGAAAACAGAACAGGAACATTTGAAGCCGTAGCCAAGCTATTCACAAACCAATTTCCCGAAATTGACCATTCCACCTGCATACACAAAGGGGATAGCGCCTGCACATATATCATCACCTGGAAACAGACCCCGTCACTTATATGGAAGCGCATCCGCAATTACTCGACCGTCCTCAGTATTATAGCGTGTCTCGGTCTCTTCTTCATATTGCCATCCCTCGACTGGGCACTTCTGGCGGGTTTATGCGCTCTGCTCACCACAGGTATTTACGCCTACTCGGAACACTTAGGGAAGAAAGAGGTCAGTTCAAAACTCAAAAGCGACGGTGAAGCGGCCAGCAACTTCCTGGAGCAGACCAACGCCCGGTACAACAATGCCCTCCTTGTCCAAGAGATAGGTCAGGGAACATCCAGCATGTTGAATATCGATCAACTCCTCGCCTACACTATGGAGGTGCTCCAGAAACGCCTCGACTTCGACCGGGGGACGATCATGCTCGCCGACGAGGGGAGGCTCCATCTCGTATATGCGGCGGGGTATGGGTACAGCCCTGAGCTGCAAGACTTCGTAAAAAAGGCAACGTTTCACTTGGATAAAGCAGGCTCTCTGGGACCACTTGTAGTGGCGTTCAAGGAACAGAGACCATTTCTCATAGACAACATCGACAAGATCGAAGGGGATGTTACACCGAATACACGGGAATTCATGAACCGGCTGGGGATCAAGTCGTTTATCTGCGTTCCGATAATATACGAGGGAAGTTCGGAGGGGGTGTTGGCCGTCGAGAATCTGCAATCAAAAACCCCCTTCAACCAGAGCGACATAAGCATGCTCATGGGAATAGCGCCGCAGATCGGCATAAGCATGAACAACGCCAAGGCATATCAGAAAATCAGGCAGAGCGAGGCGCGCTTCAAAGCGCTGGGGGAAAACGCGCCCGATATCATTTATACGCTGGATGCCGACGGGGCATTCAGCTATATCAATCCCGCATGGGAGAGCATACTGGGGTACGAAAAGGAAAAGGTCATTGGACGATATTTTATTGATTTCGTCAGGAGGGAGGATATAGGACGTTTTGAACGGTATCTGGACCAAGTAAAAAACAAGAAGGAAACTATCACAGGGTTTACGGGCGTGCTTCTCACCAGGGACGGAGGAGAGCGCCTCTTTAATATAAGCTGTTCTCCAAATCTTGGCCCGGCAGGCGAAGTGATCGGGGCGATAGGCACCATAAAGGATATCACCGAACTTGAAAGACATGTGGAGGTCCTGGAAGCGGCCCTGCAGAGCACCATCGATGCCATGGCGGTTATTGTGGAGTCAAAAGATCCGTACACGTCGGGGCATCAGAAGAGGGTAATGGATATAGCAGTAGCTATTGCCGAGGAGATGCGCCTCGACGAAGACAAAATAGGAGGTATCCGCATGGCCGCCATGATACATGATATTGGAAAGATAAACGTTCCGGCTGAGATCCTCAATAAGCCCGGAAAGCTGTCCGATATCGAATTCAAGATAATAAAGACCCATCCCGAGGCAGGCTACCATATCCTGAAGAACATCGAATTCATGTACCCGGTCGCTCAGATTGTGCGCCAGCACCACGAAAAAATGGACGGTTCCGGATATCCATGGGGGCTTTTCGGCGATGACATATTGATAGAGTCAAGGGTCATAACGGTTGCGGACGTGATAGAGGCCATGGCAACCGACAGGCCGTACCGGCCATCCCTGGGTATGGCAGAAACACTTAAAGAGATAGAACAGGGAGCCGGCACCCTCTACGATCAGGAGGTTGTGAGCGCCTGTCTTAAACTCTTTGAGGAAAAGGGTTTTCATCTCGAGCAGAGGTGACACCCCAAGGAGCTCCGTCCTACCCCTCCGCGGGCCTTCTCCCCTTACAGAGGATCAAGCTGGTATACGTAAAACGCCTGGGATCATGGAGAAACCTCTCGAATTCTTCAAAGAAGGCCTCATTGCCACCGGGATAGCCACTAAAAAGATCACCAAGTTTTGCGGCCGCCACCTCCGCCTTCTTGGTCCAGTTGAAAATGTCTTTATCATTGGTCTCTCCGTAGAAGAGGTGATGCGGCACAAGGTCCATCTGGATACCTTCCAATCCAAGGTCATAGAGGTACGAGTACAACTTACGCCCTGCATAGGTATCAAAGTTATATTCATCATCCAGCCTCATCATAAGCCTGTGCAGTAATTCCGCCATCTGCGGAGGCAACTCATAGTGGTTGAGACAATTATGATCAAGGTCCAGGAGGCAGAGATACCCCCCTGGATTGAGGAGACCTGCGAGATTTTTTACGATATCCCGGCTTTCAACACGGTTGTACTCTAATACAAAACGTGCCCATATGAGATCAAACCGGCCAAGGCCATTAAAATTGCCCCTCAAATCGTGGACATGAAAGTTGATATTGGAATCGCCTCCGTAGTGCTCCTTCGCGTATCGTATACGGTCTTCCGAGTAATCCACACCAACCGCTGCCCCACCCGGCTGAACCATATCATGCAGGATGGATGTCGTAATCCCCGGCCCGCACCCCGCGTCAAGCACGCGCATCCCCGGCTTGCTGCCACACCAGATAGCCTGTTTTCTGACGGCTTCGGGGTCTGTCTTAAAATCCAATCGTATATTCTCTTCCTTATGATCCATAAGGTACTTTACTTTATCTCCCACTATCTCCTCCGGCCATATCCTGTTCCTGAAGCGAATACACACCTGTATTTGATGCAAGATCCCCTTTGGCTGGGAGGAGTATAGGGACAACTTATCTTGTATGTCAAGCAGAAAATACCACAAGATGTTGTGGTTATGGACTACCAAAAAATGGTCTTTAGGGATTTTTACCGCTGTTCCACTTCAACTCCACCTTTCCGAGTACCCCCGTAAAGACAAGGGGTGACCCGCCTTGGGCTGCGGCACCACCCGCCCCTGACCGTGGCAATGTGGAAAATTTTGCGCTGTAGAATTTTCCATACGGCTTCACATAGGGAAAGAACTTCGTAACAAGGGGAGTGACCTCAATCTCCCGAATTTCAACAGGTTCGATCCTCTCCCCCCCCTTGCCAAGGGAAAACACCTTCCAGATGGAATCGGCCCTTGAAAAATCGTTGGATTCTCTATTCGGAACATATGCGTAAAAGAAAAACTCTATGAGATCGGACGACGCACCGGAGATAACATCTCTCCGCTCCTCTCTGGCCGCACCTGTCAGGAAATAGAGTCTGGCATACTCCGAGAGGTACGCATCCGTAAATTCCTGGCTCTTCCACGTCGCGACGACGCGGATACGCGTCTCAAATTCGGAATAGAGCGTCTTTTCCTGTGTATACCTGTTCAGTGTATCGAAATATTCCCTTGAAATGACATCGCCTCGGACAATTTCAATGTACTCCTGTACGTAACTGCATCCGAAAGATCCCGCCAGGAAAAACAGCACGGCAATCCATTTAAGCGCCTTCATCGTCTCCTCCAAACACCCTGTCAAATATAAAACCCACGTGGCCAAGAAAATTCTCCAGCCTGAATACGCCGTCAATATCTTTCCTGCTCAAGGACGACATAACCTGTTTGTCTTCGAGAAGCAGCTGTTTGAAGTCCATACCCTCACTCCACGATTTCATGGCATTCCTCTGAACGAGTGCATACGAATCTTCTCTCGACATACCCGCTTCAACACACTTGAGCAGGACCATCTGCGAAAAGACCAGCCCCCTGGTCATATTCAGATTGGCCAGCATACGCTCCGGATACACAAGGAGGTTCTTCACAACGCCGGTAAATCTGCTCAGCATGAAATCAAGGAGTATCGTGGCGTCGGGGGCGACAACCCGCTCGACAGAAGAATGGCTGATATCCCGTTCATGCCAGAGAGCCACATCCTCCATCGAGGCAAGGGCATAGGATCTCATGAGCCGCGCCAGACCGGTGAGGTTTTCCGAAAGGACGGGATTCCTCTTGTGGGGCATTGCCGACGATCCCTTCTGGCCGGGAGAAAAGAATTCCTCGGCCTCCCTGACCTCCGTCCTCTGAAGATGTCTGATCTCCGTGGAAAACTGCTCAATGGAAGAGGCCGTGATGGCAAGGGAGGTAAAATACTCGGCGTGCCTGTCCCGTTGGACGATCTGCGTGGAAATGGGGGCGGGTTTCAACCCCAGCCTTTCGCATACATATTCTTCGACCCCGGGATCGATAAATGAAAAGGTGCCCACGGCCCCCGCTATCTTTCCATAACTGATCGTTTCCCGGGCACTGACAAGCCGTGTCCGGTTCCGTTCCATCTCCTGATACCAGAGGGCCATCTTGAGACCGAATGTAATCGGCTCCGCGTGAATCCCGTGCGATCTCCCGATCATAATGGTATTCTTGTATTCAAACGCCTTGTCTTTCAGGATGGTCAGGAGGTCATCCAGATCCGCAATAAGGAGCTCCGACGCCTCCTTCAGGAGAACGGCAAGAGAGGTATCCAGGATATCGGAGGACGTGAGTCCCATATGTATATACCGTGAATCCTCCCCCACCCTTTCCGAAACCGAGGTAAGAAAGGCTATCACGTCATGTTTGACCGTTTTTTCAATCTCATCAATTCTCGGTATATCAAACCCGGCCTTCTCCTTGATGGTATCGAGCGATTCTATCGGGATCTTCCCTTGCGCGGCGAGGGCCTCACATGCGAGGATCTCTATGTCCAGCCATTTTTGGAACCGGTTTTCAGGGCTCCATATGTAGGTCATCTCGTCTCTTGAATACCGCGGAATCAACTTCGCTCCTCCTTGATCGATTATTATACAGAATCTCTTAGTACGAGGCATAGGAACTAGTCAAGTTTTTTAGACATTATGGGTCTGCCAAGAGTATACCTCATCGGAACCTTAATCAAACATATAAATGCTGGTCTTTCGTCGGCAGAGAAACCCTGTAGTGCAAATGGGCTCTTGCAGGACCAGGATATTATTATTCATAAGATACTGAGACTCTATGGGATGAACCTGCTTTTCAGTCCGGGGCGATTGTATTTTTTGTAGTGATCTGAGCTTAAAAAACTCTTTCGGTACGAAGCGTTGAACTTGTAGGAAATCAGCGTTGCAACCAGGCTTTTAGTGGTCAACAGGGTGTTGGCAGTCCTTCTGAAGGTTTCTGTACGACTGTAAAATATCTTTCTAAGATAGGTAAATCCCTCATACACTTCTTCAATCGACATTTGTTTTGGTTTGAAAACCAGTTTCGTCAGGCGATAATCATCCCAGGCTTCAGGAAAGTTCTGATTTAAAATTCTTCCCTCCTTTTGCAAGGTGTCCCAGAGCTGTGTGCCCGGCAGGGGCGTCGGTTTGCTGATTTGTAAAACATCTATTCCTGAAGATTTGATAAATTCCAACGTGGGGTGAAAAACGGTTCTTTCGTCGTCATCGCCGCCCACCTTGAATGCACCAAAAAATGCGATACCTTCTTTTCTTATATTGTTAATCAATTCCCGGTAACGATCATGACGAAGTTCCCTGAGATTTTGTTCTTTGCGATAGGATTTAAGTGTCTTTGGATTTATGGACTCTACTCCGATGAAAACAATCTTCAATCCAGCTTTGGCGGCCATGCGGATCAGTTCTTTATCTTCTCCAAAAAGAATGGAAGCCTGGGTAAAGAAATATTTTTTTATTCCCTCCTCCACAATTCTGGAAAAAAAGGCATAGGCCCAGTCCCGATCCTGCTGACCATACCCGACGATATTATCATCGGTAAGTACGACCATTTTCTGGGGTATTTTTTTAAGCTCTTCAATAACCGCATCCAAGGGCCGTCTACGAAATCGACGCCCGTTAAAAGCCGTGACCGAACAAAAACTGCAATTCATCGGGCAGCCGCGGGAAGTCAGGAGGCTTCCCCAGCGGTAGTGGTTTTTTTGGAGCAGATCTCTTCTGGGTTCAGGCAAATCATCAAGATCCGCCCAAGAGCCGTGATATCGCCTTTGCAGGTGGCCAGCTTCAAAATCTTCTAGAACTTGAGGCCATACACTCTCACCTTCTCCCACAACCACCGCATCACAAAATAACAAGGCCTCTTCCGGCATCATGGACACGTGAATTCCCCCCATTACAGTGGGTATTCCCCTTTTTTTGTAAATTTGAGCAATCTGGTAAGCCCTGTTCACGGAAGACGTAAAAGCTGTAATTCCCACGATATCAGCTTCGTGGAACTGAAAGGGCTCGACACTTTCATCAATGACCTTTATTTGGTAATGCTCTGGGGTGACTGCGGCCAGATAGGGTAGGTTCAAGGGCGGCCAAGCCGTCGCCTTAATATTACCCAGGCCTTTATGTTCATTGGACGGGTTGATCAAGAGTAAACGGAGCATGTTGTGTTTCCCCTCCTTTTTTAGATATGACAGAAAACAGGGCAACCTGACCGGGGAGTTTGTAGCATCTTTTTCATTCCACCAACAAGATAAAAATCATGAGGGGTCATCCCTCATTTAATTGCTCGTTGCGAGCGGCCTTTGTAATGTCCATTTTTTGATTCGTTTATTTACAGCTTGCAACTTTGGTGATGAGTCATATTTTTTAATAGAAGAAACTATCCCATTTTCAATGCACTTTCCAAACAATGCTAACCCATGCAAAAGATTTTTCTTGACGACATATAGTATAAGTAATATTATCCAACCACAATATGTTGTGTTCATATGACAGAGGGGGAACAATCCGTGCATAATAAGATCCGGAAGAGGGACGGCCGCCTGGACAGGTTTGACGCGACGAAGATCACTGCTGCGATTGCGAAGGCAGGGGCAGCAACCGGCGAGTTCGGCGAAGAGGTGGCACAGAGGCTGACGATAAAAGCGCTCAGCCTGGCGGAGAAGTTTTTCGACAGCAAAATAATGACCGTGGAAGAGATACAGGACATTGTCGAAGAGGTGCTCCTCGGATCTTCATACCGCAAGACCGCCAAGGCGTACATCATATACAGGGATCAGCACGCGAGGTTGAGGGAGATTACGGACAAGATGGAGGTCGATCTGGTAGATCAGTACCTCGAAAAGCTTGACTGGAAGATAAACGAAAACAGCAATATGGATTACTCGCTTCAGGGACTCAACAACTACCTCTCCTCCGAAGTGAGCAAGGTATACTGGCTGAACAAGATATATACCGATGATATCAAAAAGGCCCAGATCGACGGTGATTTTCACATCCATGACCTGAGTATCCTCTCCGTCTACTGCGTGGGGTGGGATCTCCACGACCTGCTTACAGAGGGGTTCAAGGGGGCATCCGGAAAGGTAGAAAGCAAACCCGCGAAGCATCTCAGAAGTGCCCTCGGACAGATCGTCAACTTCTTTTACACACTCCAGGGAGAAGCGGCGGGCGCGCAGGCCTTCTCAAACTTCGACACGCTCCTCGCCCCCTTTATACGATATGACAACCTCGGTTACAAAGAGGTAGAACAGGCCCTTCAGGAGTTCATCTTCAACATTAATGTCCCGACACGGGTAGGGTTCCAGACGCCCTTTACCAATGTCACGCTGGATGTGAAGGTGCCGAGGTACTATGCCGACCAGGGCGTTATTATCGGGGGAGAGCCACAGAACGAGACATACAAGGAATTTCAGGAAGAGATGGTCATGCTCAACAAGGCCTTTCTCCAAGTGATGGCCGAGGGGGACGCCAAGGGTCGCGTCTTCACCTTCCCGATCCCCACGTATAACATCACCAAAGACTTTGACTGGGACAATGCAGATCTCGACTACCTGTGGGAAATGACGGCAAAGTACGGCGTCCCCTACTTTTCAAACTTCGTCAATTCCGACATGAACCCGGAAGACGCGCGGAGCATGTGCTGCCGGTTGAGGATAGACAACAGGGAGCTTGTGAAGAGGGGCGGCGGTCTTTTCGGCTCCAATCCCCTGACAGGGTCCATCGGCGTCATAACCATCAACATGCCGAGGGTCGGATACCTCTCAAAAACGGAGGACGAATTCATCGAACGGGTGGACCGCCTGATGGTCCTGGCACGGGCAAGCCTCGAGACAAAGAGGAAGGTCCTCGAGAAATTTACCGATAAGGATCTGTATCCCTACACAAAATACTACCTCAGAGATGTGAAACAGCGCTTTGGTGAGTACTGGAAAAACCATTTTTCCACGATAGGTCTTGTGGGGATGAATGAGGCATGTCTCAACCTTATGGGAAAGGATATTGCCGAACCCGAAGGACAGAAATTCACCAAGAAGGTGCTCGATTTCATGAGGGACCGGCTGGTTGCGTTTCAGGAGGAAACCGGGAACAACTACAATCTTGAAGCGACTCCGGCCGAGGGAACATCCTACAGCCTCGCAAAGAAAGATAAGGAGAAATACCCCAAGATCATCTGCGCCACCGGGAACGGCACGAGAGACAAGGACGTGGAGATGTTCTATACCAACTCCACACAGCTTCCCGTCAACTTTACCGATGATATCTTTGAGGCATTGGATCTCCAGGATGAGATCCAGACCAGATACACGGGGGGAACGGTCTTTCACATCTACGCGGGGGAGCGCATCGAAGACCCCTCTGCCGTAAAACTCCTGGTGCGAAGGGTCTGTGACAGATACCACCTCCCCTACTTCACCTTTTCCCCCACCTTCAGCGTGTGTCCAAACCACGGCTATATCAACGGGGAGCAGTATACATGCCCGACATGCGAAGAGCCCTGTGAAGTCTTTTCCCGTGTGGTCGGGTATCTGCGCCCGGTAAAACAGTGGAACAAGGGGAAACAGGAGGAGTTCAAAACCAGGCAACTGTTCCGGGTATAAAATGAGAATTAGCGATATTCAAAGATTTTCTCTGATAGATTATCCCGGCAGAATCTGCGCCATCATCTTTACACAGGGGTGTAATTTTAGGTGCCCATACTGCCACAACCCGGAGCTCGTCGAACCATCTCTGTATGGGGAGATCGTGGCAGAGCGCGATATTCTGGCCTTTCTCGAACGGCGACGGGGAAAGCTCGACGCCGTGAGCATTACCGGTGGAGAACCCCTGCTGCAGCGCGACCTGACCACATTTATCGAGCAGGTACGATCGCTGGGGTATCTGGTCAAGATTGACACCAACGGTTCCTTCCCCAAAATTCTGAAGAAACTAATCGCCAGAGGGTTGTTGGATTACATAGCCATGGATGTCAAGGCACCCCTTGAAAAATATGAAAAAGTCATCAACGCCCCAATAGCCCCTGAGAATATTTCAGAGAGCATACAGATGATCATGAACTCCGGGATTGATTATGAGTTCCGGACGACCCTTGTAAGCACCCTTCTGACAGGGAAGGATCTGGATACGATAGGTGCACTCATAGGGGGGGCCAAACGGTATGTACTGCAACGATTCGTACCCTCAAAGACCCTGGACCCCACATTTATGAGCGAGAAGACCTGGACCGATGAAGAACTGTACGACATCAAAGAACGACTGAAAAAATCGGTGTCGTCCGTCACTATTCGTTAATCCCTATTCTATCGAGAAACCCATCGCTTGATGAATACCCGGCATACCGGTATCCTCTTTATATCTTGTGGTTATTTCGTGGTTGATATATAGTAAATCCGCTTTTTATCTCTTAGATTAAGGATGGCGTATCGTCCACATGACTGATTCGATACAACAGGCAAAGGAGGTCCTCCGGATAGAGGCGGAGAGTATCTCGAATCTTATCGACAAGATTGGCCCCACCTTTTCCCAGGCTGTCGAAATCATATACCAGGCCAAGGGACGTGTTATCGTTACCGGGATCGGGAAATCGGGTCTTGTGGGAAAGAAGATTGCGGCAACCTTGACGAGCACGGGAACACCCGCCATCTTTCTCCATCCGGTGGAAGGATTACATGGAGATCTCGGCATTGTAACCAGGGATGATGTGATACTGGGCATATCGAACAGTGGTGAGACGAGCGAGTTGAACATACTGATCCTGAATGTGAAGGATATAGGCCTGTCCATCATAGCCCTCACCGGAAATATGGACTCAACACTTGCAAAAAGCAGTGACGTGACCATCGATGTAAGCGTTGAAAAAGAGGCATGCCCCTTCGGACTGGCGCCTACGTCGAGCACCACGGCGACTTTGGCGATGGGGGACGCCCTGGCTGTTGCCCTCGTCAAAAAAATGGAATTTACCGAACGTGACTTCTACAAATTTCACCCGGGCGGCCACCTTGGCCAGCGGTTGATGGCACGGGTCAAGGACGTATTAATCGGGGGGGACAATATACCAAGAGCGCTTGTTGGAACGCCTGCCATCAGGGCTATTGAAAGAATGGATGAGAAGAACCTTGGTTTTATATTTATAACAGACAAAGAAAACCGACTCCTGGGCATCCTGACGGACGGAGATCTCAGGCGACACATCCGGAAAGGCGTAATACTCACCGCAAAATCGGTGGATGACCTGATGACAAGGGCGCCAAAGACCATCGCTCCCGACACATCTCTGGCACAAACCATAGAGATCATGCAGAGGGACGAAATTACCACCTTGGCCACCATAGATGGGGACGGACATCTTGAAGGATATATCCACCTGCATGATATACTGGGAAGGGGAGGCACCATAAAGATTTCCATGCCACGGTAAGAAAACGGGCGCACTGTATGGTGCAGAACCCGCCCACCAACAGACATGAGCCTTGAGTCAAGATGCTTCAAACCCATTTCATTATCCGTTGCCTCAGGTGCGGACAAAAGAACCGTATCGTACAAACCCGGCTGAAGGACCGGCCTGTCTGCGGGAGATGCCATGCCTCTCTGGATGAGCTCATCGTGCAGTGCCTCCGCTGCGGGGCCAAAAACCGCATCCCGGAGGACAAACTGCAGAATCTCCCCCTCTGTGCCAAGTGCAAAGCGCCCCTTTATCATAAAGGCATGGATTCAGAGGAAGATCCCTCATGACGGAATAGAGACTTTTTCGAAATGAATTCGGTCACCCTGTGCGAACGAAGCAACTTTTTCTGTACCCTTTGAGTGTATTGCATGGACAAGGACGCCACCATACGACATATTGTAGAACGGCTGGGAACCACCGAGCTCAACTATCGGAAAAATACCGGGCATGAGGAAGCCTTTGAAGCCGGTGTCTTAATCCCCCTCTTCTTCACGGCAGATCATTCAAGGAATGGCGGCGAATTGTCATTCCTGCTGAGCAAGAGATCGGCTGCCGTTTCACAGTCCGGAGACCTGAGCGGATTAGGAGGGAAACTCGAACCCTTTTGGGATCGTCTTCTCAGATTTTTCATTATCCGCGGGTTTCCCTCCCTTATGAGGGGAGACGCGAGGATGTACGCCAGCAAGAGGGGAACAGCTGCGTTTGATACGATAGCCCTCTTCCTCGCCAACGCCGCAAGGGAATCGTGGGAAGAGATACGACTCAGTCCTTTCAATCTCCGGTTCCTCGGCCCGCTCCCCCCGCGTAACCTGCTCATGTTTTCCAAGACGATTTTTCCCGTGGTGGGTCTCATTGAAAAGAGATGGAACGTTCGTCCCAACCGGGAGGTGGACAAGGTGGTCGAGATACCGCTGGCTACTTTTTATCATGAAGAAAATTACGGCCTCTTTTCCATCCAGTCTCCGGGAACCACTGCAGACAGGGTGGACAATGAACAGACCTTCCCCTGCCTGATACACACAGACAGCGATGGAGAAGAAGAGATTCTCTGGGGGGCGACATTCAGCATCATTACTTCCTTCCTCGGCATAGTCTTCGATTTTGACCTCTCGCAGATACAGCCGGAGAGGATACTCTGCAGACCACTGCAGCCGGATTATCTCGGGGGAAACCGCTCACGCCCCTCCAAACTCCTTGACAAGATTCTACCGGGCAGGTAACGTTTCCACCTTGGATTTTAACACCTAAACATATACGAGGAATCGATTATGGTTACCAAGAGAGCGTCCGAGATCACCCCTTTCATCGTCATGGACATCCTTGAAAAGGCGCAGGCGATGGAACGGGACGGAAAAGATATCATTCACATGGAGGTCGGCGAACCGGACTTTGATACGCCCGAGTGCATAAACGAGGCATGCCGCAAGGCCATCAAGGACGGGAAGACGCACTACACACACAGCCTCGGCCTGATAGAATTGCGGGAGGCGATCTGCGAGCACTATTTTACGAAATACGGAGTCGATATCTCACCGGACCGGATCATCGTCACATCCGGCACCTCCCCCGCCATGTTTCTGCTCTTCTCCGCGCTGATCGAACGGGGGGACGAGGTGATCATATCGGACCCCCATTATGCGTGCTATCCGAATTTCATCAGTTTTCTCGAAGGGGTCCCGGCCCGCGTTAATGTCTTTGAGGAAGATGGGTTCCAGTATACACCCGAAGGAATCAGGGAAAAGATATCCCCCAGGACAAAGGGGATCATGATCAATTCCCCCTCCAACCCGACCGGCAATCTCCTCAGTACCGAACGGATGGCCGAGATTGCGTCATACGGGATCCCCGTCATCGCGGATGAGATATATCACGGTCTTGTCTATGAAGGGCAGGAACACACCATTCTCGAATTTACCGATAACGCCTTCGTCCTGAACGGATTCTCCAAGGCCTACGCCATGACCGGGTGGAGGCTGGGATACCTCATCGCGCCGAAGGAGTACATACGCCCCATACAGAAGATCCAGCAGAATTTCTTCATTTCCACAAACTCCTTTGCACAGTGGGGAGGGATCGCGGCGCTCCGGGAGGCGGGCGATGACGTGGTCCGCATGAGAAATATCTTTAACGAACGGAGAAAATTCATCATACGGCGCCTCCGCGAGATCGGACTCGGGATTACGGTGGAACCGACGGGGGCGTTTTACATACTGGGGAATATCAAAGCCTTTTCCACAAACTCATACGAGACTGCCTTCGACATCCTTGAAAAGGCCCATGTCGGCGTCACACCGGGGATCGACTTCGGGAAAAACTGTGAAGGGTACATCAGGTTTTCATATGCGACCTCCATGGAGAACATAGACGAAGGGATCAACAGGATAGAAAGATATCTGAAGGAGTATGCATGAGGCCGCTGACCCCGATAAAAAGGATAAGCGCGTTAACAAAATTATTTTCTGCCAGGAAAACGCAGAAAATAACTCCTGACTTACTAAAGGCTGTTCTCTTTGATTTTGACGGCACACTAGCCGCACTGAACGTGGACTTTATCCGGATGCGCAGGGCCGTCCTGGACCTGATGGGCGACTACTGCGCCCCGCCAAGCACGATGGAAGACCTGTACGTCCTGGAGATGATCGAGGCGGGAAGCACCCACATCTCCAAGAGGTGCCCGGGGAAGGAGGCCGAATTCTTTGCCAGGGCACATGAGCTGATAAGCACTATAGAAACCGAGGGGGCCCGCGAGGGCACCCTGCTGTCCGGGACGGAAGAAATGTTCCGCGAGCTGAGAAGTCGACACATAAAGAGCGGGATCGTGACACGAAACTGCAGGGCCGCCGTTGTGCAGCTGTTTCCCGATATAGATTCCCGTTGTGATGTCGTCATCACCCGGGAGGGCACCACACGGGTGAAACCGCACCCGGATCACCTCCTGACGGCACTCAACTCTCTGGATACGGACCCCACATGTGCGGCGATGGTGGGGGATCACCCCATGGATATCATCGTGGGAAGAGACGTGGGGGCATACACCGTCGGCGTCCTGACGGGATGGTCCGAGGCCGGTCCCCTGCATGAGGCTGGGGCAGACCTGATTATTGAAAGGGCACCGGATATAACCCGCTATCTCTGACCGGCGCCGCATCAAAAGCACGAGGGGGGAAACCAGGAGAAGCTGAATTCATTTTTTAAGACTCCTCGGGGCGTGCATGAGTTGATAAAGGATAGGATGCCATGTATGAGATTACCGTACAAAAAACATTTTCCGCCGCGCACACCCTCGACATCGGGGGCGAACGCGAGGAGCTGCACGGGCACAACTTCAAGGTTGAGGCCACCGTCGCATCCGAAGGTCTGAACGAGGACGGTCTCGTCCTGGACTTCAGGGTCCTGAAACAATGGGTGAATACAATCCTCAAGGAGCTGGACCACACGTTCCTCAACGACCGTGTCCCCTTCAAGGATACCAGCCCCACATCGGAGCACATCGCCCGATTTATCTACGACAGGCTGGAGAAGAACGCGTCCCCGCTGGGACTGGAGGTGTCGCACGTCGCGGTGTGGGAATCAGAAGGCTCGAAGGCAACATACACAAAGAGCCACCCCGGCTCATAGGGACAAAGGCACACAAGAATGGTAGACATACAAAACCTAAAAGATCACAGGAATATCGACATACAAAAGGTGGGGGTGAAGGGGGTCAAATACCCCATCATCGTCCTCGACAAGGCAAACGGAACGCAGCACGTCAATGCCACCGTCAATATGTACGTCAATCTCCCCCACCGTTTCAAGGGGACTCACATGAGCCGTTTCGTCGAAATCCTGAATGAGTACCGGGGCCAGATTAATATCAACACCTTCCGGAAGATCCTGCAGCGGATCAAGGAAAAACTCAACGCCGAATCCTCCCACATAGAGATTCGGTTTCCCTACTTTATAGAAAAGGCCGCGCCCGTCTCGAAGGCCAGGAGCCTTATGGAATATGAGTGTTCCTTTTGCGGAGAAAGCAACGGCGAGCGGACTGATTTTCTCGTCGGCATCACCGTACCGGTCACAACGGCGTGCCCCTGTTCAAAGGAGATAAGTGACATGGGAGCGCACAACCAGAGGAGTCTGGTCCGGGTCAACCTGAGGTTTAAGAAGTTCTTCTGGATAGAGGACGTCATCCGGTTGGTGGAGAAATCGGCAAGCTGCGAGATCTTTTCACTCCTCAAGAGGGCGGATGAAAAATACGTCACGGAGACGGCATATCAGAATCCGATGTTCGTCGAGGATGTTGTGAGAACGGTCGCGGAAAAACTTAATGAATCTTTAAACTTCATCTGGTACAGCGTGGAAGCGGAGAACATGGAGAGCATACACAACCACAATGCCTACGCCTATACAGAAAAAACGGAACTCGGGGACTAGTGATCAGGTCCTCGATATTGCACATTACTGCTTACCTTTTTACTTGCTCGCCTTCTTCGTACCGATAATTTCATAGACTTTCATGTCCCTGATCGAAGGGGCATCACTCACGTCTATCTCCCGAACATCCAGGCCGACCTTGACCACACGTAAGGTCCTGTCACTAATCAGGATACTGTTCGGATACGATTTCGTAAGTGCCTGGAGTCTGAAAACGGTGTTGACTGAATCACCGATTACGGTATAGTCCATCTTTTTCTCAAACCCTATGTTCCCCACGACGACTTCACCCGTATGAACACTGATACCGATAACCACCGGAGCATCGATCTCCTTCACCCAGTAGTCGTTCACTTCAGCAATGGCTTCCTTCATCTCGATCGCCGCAGTAACGGCATTATCCGCATCCCCTATGCTGGAGACGGGGGCGCCGAATATCGCCAGAAAACCATCGCCGAGATATTTATCAACAATACCGTGGTTTTTAAAAACGATTTCTCCCATAATGGAGAAAAACCGGTTGAGCATAAGGACGGTCTTCTGCGGCCCGATCGTCTGGGCGAGGAGTGAAAATCCCCGTATGTCGATATTGATGAGCGTGAGCATCCTGAATTCTTCCACCGCCAGCTGTCCTGTCTCGGTGCCATGGATAATCCTGTCCACGATCTCCTTGGGGACAAATTTTTGAAAGGTGCGACGCACCTCCCGCTCATTCTCCGCCATCAATACGGTTTCATTGTAGTGATTGGCGTTTTCTATGGCCACACTGACCGAAGAAGCGATGGATTGCAGGAGCTGTTTGTCGCTGGAATCAAAGTCGCCATTCATCTTGTTGAGGACTTCGATAACTCCGGTAACCCTCCCCTCCGTTATCATGGGAACACAGAGGATTGCCTTCGTATGAAAACCAGTGGCCGTGTCCACATCGGGGGAAAAGAGAGAAGACTGAGCCATATCGTTCACGAGAACCGCGTTCCCCCGGGCTGCGACGTACCCGGCAACACCCTGCCCCACCTTTATCCTGAGTCCCTGAAGTTTCTCCATATCAATCTTCAGGGTAACGGTAAACTCAAGGCCGTCTTCACGCATGAGGAGAAGGGCTCCTGCCTCCACGTTCATGGCCGTACTGATCATGTCCATAGTATAGTTGAGGACCTGGCTAATATCGAACGTGGAGGATGCGAGGGCGCCGCCGATCTGTTTCAGCGTGTCCAATTCCTGATCCCGTTTGATGACGTAGCCGCTAAGCCGATTTCTCTCCATTGCAAGGGATAGGGCATCTGCCATTCTGTCTATGAGTTCCCGTAATGTATAAAAGAGGTCGGGATTCTCCGCGCACAGGACCATAATTCCCGCGACACCTCTTTCTATCTTCAGGGGGACAAGGATACAAGACTGGTTTTCGGCAAGAAATTCTCTCTCGCTCTCATGGACCAGCGCAGAGGTATTTTCGACAATCAGAGTGACCCCCTGCTTCAGAACTTTGTCAAACACCGACCCCTGATAGGGATAATAGGCATCCTTTGAGAGGGAGACAGATCCGGCAGCCATAAAATCAAGGAGCTTTATATCATTCGGTCTGATGTCGTCCTTCATCAGAATAACTGCAAGATCAAACAAAACCACCGATTGGATCTCACTGAGGATAGCGTGCAGAAGCTCTCCCCCCCTGAGACTCGAATTGATAACCTGGACAATCTTCTGCATGGAGGCGAGGTGAGAATCGCTTTCCTTCTTTTCCCTTGAGAGACTCAGATTTTCATAGGTAAAGGCCGCATTCCCCAGAAGGGGCCCCAGTATCTCTATATCTTCACTGTTGAAAGGGGCGCCTTCTTCCTTTCTTGAAAGCGTAAGCACCCCCACAATATCCCTCATCGTTCTCAGGGGCATGCACACAAAGGATTTTGTCCCGTACTGCGGACGGTTTTTCCTCCCGAAACGGGTATCATTTTCAATGTCTTCAACAAGAAGGGGTGATTTGTTGATAACCGCATACTTGGCGATGCTGTCCGCAAAATCCACCCTGTCACCCACCTTTAGATGCTCTTCAGAAAGACCGATAGCGGCCTTTACGACAAACGTCTTACGGTGTGGATGTTCCAGAATCAAGACAGACCCGACATCCGCGCCTGTCAGTTTCAGGGCTCGTTCCAGGGTAATATACAGTATCTCCTCGGAATCGAAGGTCACGTAACAGAGATCAGAAAGCTCCTTGAGGGCGGATATCTCCGTGACCTTTTGCTGCAACTGCCCGAATGTCGTTCCAAACCGGCCCTCCAGTGTGCCAAAGTTTTCAATAATATTATCGAGTTCATCCAAGCCCTTCCGCGGTTGATCGATCGGGAATTGCGACGTGAGCTTTTCCGAAATCTTTCTGGATATCATTGTCACCCTGTCAAATATCCTACGGAGAATAACAAAGCCGAACAGTGAGAAGATTAGGAAGAAGAGGAAGAAGAGGTAAAAATATTGGTCTGTTATAATTTCGTACTTGAAGCCGAAAAAGATAAAACCGAAGACGGGAATCAGAAAAAAGAGTGCAAAAATAAGATTCAGCCAGTGATACAGTCCTCTGTCCTTCGAAAACAATCGGTCCGTATATTCCTTTAATTTCATTCCACTGTCCTCTCAAGGCAAAGATGCTGAATAAACACAGCAAGTTTTCACGGAATAAGCCTACCTTAAAAGCTCTATCAATGCAATGCCCAATACATCACGAGGATAGTTGCATGACGGCCTCTGCCATAATCCTGTATCCCTGAGAAACCGGATGTACCCACTTGGCCTGGACCAGATCATCGAACCGTACCCCCTGTCTACCATCCATCCGTACGTCAGTGAATCACCCAGAGCACCTATAACGAGAGGGGTGCCTGATCGAAGCTTCCGTATCGCGTTGACCGGCTTTCTCGTTGGTTTCATTTCAGTGCGTGTTGGTAATGACACCAATGAAATTTGTCAAGAATAAAAAGATCCTTCATAGGCTGGCTGGCCTTTGCGTCTTGAAATCTCTGAACGGATGCTTTATACTTGCCATCATATCACCCCACGACATACGAGCGTACCACAAATCAGGACATATATGAGCACCTCTCAATCAATGACCATTCATGGTAACAAAACGGCAAAGGCACAGATAACAGAGCTTGAAGAAAAGCTTAATTTCAGCAAGGCCCTGCAGGATATAACCAATCGCATTCACGCCGCCACCAATCTGAGGCAAATTCTTATTGACCTGAGAGACGACATACTCGGTCTCTTCAAGGCCCACTCCATGACCATTTATGTAGTAGACCGGACAAAAAACGAAATATACTCTATGTTCCTGGCTGGATCTAAGTTTAATGAAATCAGATTATCCATAGATAACAGGAGCATAGCGGGATACGTGGCAAATAACGGAAAAACTGCAAACATAGCCGACGCCTACGATGACAGTGAACTGAAGGGCATCGCCCCTGAACTCAAGTTTGACTCGAGTTGGGACAAAAAGTCAGGATTCAAGACCACCCAGATCCTGGCCGTGCCGATCCTGCACGAGAGAACCCTGATGGGTGTTATCCAGATATTAAACAGAGAGGATGGGGGGAGATTCGCCGAAGAGGATCAGATCTTTTTGGGGGAGATGGCGAGCGTCCTCGGCATCGCCTTTTACAACCAGGAGAGGGTCAGCCGGAAGAGAGAGTCCAAATTCAGCTATCTGCTGACCCGCGGCCTGCTCATGGAAGAAAACCTTGAGGATGCCCTGAAGATGGCAAAGAAAAACAGGGAAACGGTCGAAGGCCACCTGATGAGAAAATTCAAGATCTCTAGGGATGATATGGGCAGGTCGCTGGAAGAATTCTATCATTGCAGGTTCGTTCCCTTTAGCAGCGAATATCCAATCCCCTTCGATCTTTTGAAAAACCTGAAGGAAGAATACCTGCGCCGCGAGATGTGGGTCCCCCTGGGGAAAAAAGATGGCAAGATCCGGGTTATTATAGACGACCCCAATAATGTATTGAAGCAGGATATGATCGAAACCCTGCTGAGGACACGGGCGGTAAAGTATGATGTTGCCCTGTACGACGACATACTCAAGTTCATCAACCATTTCTATCAGGCGGGAGGCACCGCTGATTCGATCACCGATATCATAGGGAGGCTTGATGTTGAAGATGAGTTTGACGCCGAAGAGGACAAAATAACCGAATCCGACAGCGTTATCATGCAGCTGGTCAATCGGATAATAAACGACGCATATATTCTCAACGCCTCGGATATTCACATAGAACCAAACATGCGAAAGAAAAACGTTGAGATCCGATACCGGGTGGACGGCGATCTGGCAACGTACCAGACGGTTCCTTTCAGTTATCGGTCGGCCCTGGTTTCGCGGATCAAGATCATATCGAATCTCGATATCACCGAGCGAAGAATCCCGCAGGATGGAAAGATAAAATTCAGGCGTTCTAAGGGGGACGAGATAGAGCTTCGCGTTGCCACCATCCCCACACAAGGGGGAGTGGAAGATGTCGTGATGCGTATCCTGGCCAGTGGGGGAGAGGTTATGCGGCTGGAGGATATGACCCTGTCCCCCTATAACCACAAAAACCTCTTAGAGCTCCTCAAAAAACCCTACGGCATGATCCTCGCCGTCGGTCCGACAGGGTCCGGAAAAACAACGGCGCTCCACTCCGCCCTGCACCACATAAACAAGCCGGAAACCAAGATATGGACAGCGGAAGATCCTGTGGAGATCTCGCAAAACGGTCTCAGACAGGTACAGGTCAATCCGAAGATCGGCTTCGACTTCGCCCATGCTATGCGCGCATTTCTCAGGGCCGATCCGGACGTCATCATGGTCGGTGAAATGAGGGATTACGAGACGGCGAAGATAGCGGTGGAAGCATCGCTCACCGGACACCTGGTCTTCAGTACCCTCCATACGAACAGCGCTCCTGAAACGATTGTGCGACTGCTCGACATGGGGATCGACCCCCTTAATTTCGCGGATTCGCTCCTGGGCATACTGGCCCAGAGGCTGGTACGGATGCTGTGCAAGAAATGCAGAGAGGAGTACCACCCGACGCGAGAGGAATACGATGATCTGGCGGCAAGCTACGGGGAAGAGCTGTTTGCCGCACTCAATATACCGTATAATAAAGACTTTAAACTGTCCAGGGCCAAGGGATGCAGCGCGTGCGGCAAAACGGGATATAAGGGAAGAATGGGGGTCAACGAACTCCTTGTCGCGACGGATGAAATCAAGAGACTTATACAGAAGCACGAAAATGTGGAGACTATCCGGAATATGGCTATTTCCCAGGGGATGTCAACTCTTCTGCAGGACGGGATCATGAAGGTTATAGCGGGGTACACGGATTTCAATCAGGTACGCAGGGTGTGTATAAAATAATTTTGAATGTTGAATTTTTAATGTTTCATTATCAATATTCAATTAGTCCCTTCGTTGTAAAGTTCCTTCAAAAAAGACAAAAGAATTAAACATCAAAAATTCGATATTATCTTGCCTTCTTGTTTTCGTGATAAAGCTTTTATAATTTTTCTTTCGTGTTTTCGTACCTTCGTGCTTCCGTGATAATTTTTTCAATTCAACATTCAAAATTAAGCATTGCCTTATCAATCCTTTACCATCTTCTGCCACTCGCTTATCCAGCCAAGTGCCTCCAAGGGAGTCATATTTAAGACATCAAGCGCCTTCAGTTCATTGATCAGGCGATTTTCCTTCCCCGTAAAGAGGTCCAGTTGGCCAACGGCGTCCTCATTTCGCGACACCTTGCTCCTGCCGATCTTCGGCATCCCGATCTCATCCAACTCGCCTTTTTCCAGGTTTTCCAGCACCTCCCTGGCCCGTGATACAACCTCCTCGGGAACACCCGCAAGGCGTGCCACTTCAATGCCATAGCTCCTGTTCGTTCCCCCCTCAACAATGGTACGCAGGAAGATAACCCTGTCACCCCACTCCTTGACTGCAATACTCAGGTTCTTCACCCCATCCATGGTCCTCGCCAGATCCGTCAGCTCGTGATAGTGGGTAGCGAAGAGACTACGCGCCCCGAGTCTGTCCGCATCATGTATATATTCCGCCACCGCCCAGGCTATGCTGAGGCCATCAAATGTGCTCGTCCCCCTTCCTACCTCATCCAGGAGTATCAGGCTTCGTGCCGTGGCATTTTTCAGGATGCTCGCCACCTCCGTCATCTCGACCATAAAGGTGCTCTGCCCTGATGACAGGCTGTCTCCCGCCCCTACCCGGGTAAAAACCCTGTCAACTACACCTATCGTCGCCTCTGTGGCAGGGACAAAACTCCCCATCTGCGCCATCAGAACAATCACCGCCGTCTGGCGTATGTAGGTTGACTTTCCCGCCATGTTGGGTCCGGTTATAATAAGAAATCGGTTTTCGGCGCGGTCCATGACCGTGTCGTTAGGTACAAAGCCACCATTCGTGTCCATCCTCTCCACGACGGGGTGTCTCCCACCTTTTATCTCTATTCGGTCATCGTTATTGATGCTGGGACAGCAGTAGTTATACCGTTCCGCAACCTCTGCCAGAGAGGCGATGGCATCAAGCTCGGCAAGATACGAGGCCGTTCTCTGTATCCTCAGTATCTCACGGGTTATCCTCTCCCGTATGGCCACGAACAGTTCATATTCCTTTTTCTTCCTCCGTTCCTCCGCCCCCAGAACGAGCACTTCATACTCCTTCAGTTCCTGATTAATATACCGCTCCGCGTTGACCAGCGTCTGTTTCCTGACGTATTCATCAGGAACCATATGGCTGTTAGCCCTGGTTACCTCTATGTAATACCCGAATACATTGTTGAAGCCTATCTTAAGGCTCCCTATCCCGGTTTTTTTCCGCTCTTTGTCCTCCATGGCGGCGATCCATTTTTTTCCATCCGTGCACAGCGATATGAGTTTATCCAGTTCACTGTCATACCCCCGTTTGATCATATAGCCGTCGCGGATGGTTGTCGGGGGGTCCTCTACTATTGCTCCATCTATCAGGTCCGCCATGTCCGACAGGTCATCAAGCTCACTGCGAATCGTTGATATCAAGGGAGATTCCAGCCCGGAAATAGTACCCTTTATCGCCGGTATCAACCGCAACGACCGTCCCAGGGCGATCAGATCCCGCCCATTTGCAATCCCCATGGAAACTCGGCTGCCGAGACGTTCGAGATCATAGATCCCGGCAAGGGATGTGCGAAGCTCTCCCCTGAGCAGGTGTTCGTCTTTTATCTCCGATACGGCAGCAAGTCGTGTCCTGATCCTGTCGGGATCGATGAGGGGATACATAAGCCACCGACGGAGTTTCCTTCCCCCCATGGCGGTTATTGTTTCGTCAAGGACATGAAAGAGTGATCCTCTCTTTTTGCCTTCCTGGATGGTAGCAAACAGCTCCAAATTTCTCTTTGCGGTATCGTCCAGGACCAGATAATTTTTTATATCGTACCACTGGATGTCATTGATGTGATCAAGTCTGTCTCTTTGGGTCTCTTTCACATAACGCAAGACCGCCCCCACGGCTCCGGTCATCGCCGGGTGTCCCTCAAAATCAGCATCTCCCCTGCTCTCCCTGAAAAATTCACCTATAAGCTCCGACGCACCATCCACGGAGAGATAGTCGGAGGGCAGCCAATTTATGGTGCAATCGGCGGATCGCCCGGCAAATGCCGTTGCAAGGTCGCCCCCTCGCAGGTCTTCGCACATGACGATCTCTCTGAAACCATGTCCGGCCACCTCGTCAAGGAACGCCTCCCCATTATCAGATTCCGTTACACGAAATTCACCTGTTGAAATGTCCACGCAGGCAAGGCCAAAGGCCCCATCAAGAACCGAAACCCCCGCCAGAAAATTATTCTCTTTGGCATTCAGATTATCAGAATCGACAACCAACCCGGGTGTGACAATGCGCACAACCTCTCGTTTTACTATTCCTTTTACTTCCCTGGGATCCTCCATCTGCTCGCATACAGCAACCTTGTACCCACGCTCAACAAGTTTTGAGATATAGGAAGAGGCCGCGTGGTAGGGTACACCACACAGCGGGATTGCATCCTCTTTGCCCTTGTTCCTGGATGTCAGCGTAATCTCCAGGACCTTGGAGGCCACCTGTGCATCCTCAAAAAACATCTCATAAAAATCACCCATCCTGAAGAAGATGATACAATCCTTGTGGGCCTCTTTTATCGCGGCATACTGTCCCATCGCCGGCGTAAGATTCTTTGTTATCACCCGTTATCCCTTCCTTCCGATTAACGCGTCTTCGTTGTTTGTCCTACCATAAAAGATCTTCTTTTCACAACAGGGCGTTGAATAACCCTTGCGAGCCTTCCCTATTAATGATAGTATCTTTAAGTAGTTTCCTTCGGAAATAACGAAAGCACAGACGGATTCGGAGCTAAAAAACTACTTTCTATATGGACCGGAAGGAGGCCGATGAAGGGACATGCCAGTAAGAATGACAGCAGAAAAACATTCGCTCAATCCGCAGACAGTCTGACCGGTTTATTGAACTCCGATGTTTTTCAAATTATCCTCGAATGGGAATCAGCAAGATCGCGCAGATATGGCACATCTTTTACCCTTGCCCTTCTCAATATAGATTCGTTTTCCCTTTACAACAAGCAAACCGGGAAGTCGAAGGGGGATGCCATCTTAAAAAAGATCGCACAGATCACGAAAAATACCATCCGCAGGTGCGACAGCGCAATGCCCCGTAAAAAGGCCTTTAAGATCCTGAAGGAAAAGGCCAACAAGGAGAAACTTGATAAAAAAATTGTTGGGCATTTTATAGAGATGATAGGCGAGGCCTGACAGGAATACGAAAGCACGTCCACTGCAAGGGTCACCTTAGAAATTCGGGGCGGCAGAAAATTCTGCGGAGGCAAGAGACCGCCCCTGCACAGTCCACAGGAGCTACCGTAAAAAAACTGAATGAAGAACTATCACGAAAAACCCAACCTGAATGATATGTCTCTTGACGAGATTGAAGACTTTATCTCACGGCTTGGAAAGGAAAAATACCGGGCACGCCAGATCATGAAGTGGATACACCGGTCGGGCGCTACGGCCTTTGGCGAGATGACCAATCTCTCGAAGGTCTTCAGGGAAGAGGTAGAAAAGCTGGCCCGCATCTCACTCCCCCTGATCGAAGAGATACAGGAATCAAGGGACGGCACGAAAAAGGTCCTCTTCAGGCTGGAAGACGGCTGTTTCATAGAAAGCGTCTTGATCCGCGAAAAAAATCATTGGACCCAGTGTGTGTCCACACAGGTCGGATGCGCCATGGGGTGCAAATTCTGTCTCACCGGCAAATACGGTCTGCAGAGAAATCTCCTCCCCTCCGAGATCGTCGGGCAGATAACAGCCCTCCGCTTCAACACACCGGAGGGCGATAATATAAAGAATATTGTAATGATGGGAATGGGGGAACCCCTTGCCAACTATGAAAACACCCTCAAGGCAATCGATATTATCACCTCCGACGCGGGAGCGGGATTCTCAAAGAGAAAGATAACTGTTTCCACATGTGGGATAACGCCGATGATACGCAGACTCGGCGAGGATGTCTCCGTCAATCTCGCCGTGTCACTCAACGCCCCCGACGACAGGAGGAGGTCTTACCTGATGCCCGTCAACAAAAAGTTCCCCCTCAAAAAACTCATAGACGCCTGCCGGGAATATCCGATGCCGAGGAGAAGAATGATCACCTTCGAATACATCTTGATCGACGGCTTCAACGATTCTGAAGAAGACGCAAGGATGCTCGCATCGCTCCTCAGAGGGGTACATTGCAAATTTAATCTGATCCCCTTTAACGAATTCCCGGGATCGGAATTCAAAAGACCGTCGGATAAAAAGGTACGGGCATTCCATGATATTCTTGTGCAAAAGCACTACACGACGATGACCCGTCCAAGCAAGGGGGACGATATATCGGCCGCGTGCGGGCAGCTGAGCGGCCGCAGAAGGGAGCGGCCATTGTCCAATTCTCCTTCTTGTGATATTCTTGTTGAAGAACAACCTCACGGGGGTGATGTGTGAAAAGGATACTCTGTCTTGTTTTCATAGGGGTCTTTGTATCATGGCAGCCGGCAGTCGCTCAGACAGCGGTATCGTGGATTGAAAGAGGGGTCGCCCTTGAAGGGATCGGGATCTATGCGGAGGCCGTAAAGGCCTATACAAAGGCGATAGAGCTTGCTCCCGGCTCGGCCGATGCCTACTTGAAAAGGGGCGTTGCCCGTTTCTCTGCGAAGAAGACCGCCTGCACTGAAGCACTCGGCGATCTCACGGAGGCGATACGACTCGCCCCTAAAAATGCCGATGCCTATTACCGGCGTGGACTCGTCAATTTTTACGTTATCAACAACGAACAAGGGCGGAAAGACATGGAGGCGGCTGCCGCCCTGGGACACACGGGCGCCATTGAGTGGATCGAAAAGGCAGAGGGGCGAGATACCAACACCACTGATGATACCGTTTTACAAACGAAACCGGTCGTTTATTTCGATCATGACAAGGCCACCATCAAGACGTCCTATCAAACGCTCCTAAAATCCATAGGCACGGTGATGGTCGGAAAGCCGCACGGTTCCATCGTGGTCTCGGGTCATGCGGACAGCACGGGAACGGACGAATACAACCAGGCCCTCTCGCTGAGGAGGGCAACCGCCGTAAAGGAATATCTGGTGAAGAATCTGGGGACTCCTTCGCAAAGAATTGCCGTCAGGGCTTACGGCGCCGGCATGCCGGTTGCACCGAACAGCACTGAGGAGGGACGCGCCGCTAATCGCCGCGTGGAGATAGAGGGCGTAACAACGGCGAGGGGCGTTTCAGAGATATCATCAGGGTCGCGATAGCGATTGCCGTTCAGGTTATCGTTCAACCTCCCCGATCACGAACCATCCATCTTCGGAATCGGAGGCCGTGTCGACCAGGAGGTGTATGATGCGCAGATCGGGGTACCGGTTCTTGAGGTCGTCAAGATCCACCGGTTCAAATTTCTCCTTGTTGTTCAGATAGGCCTGCTTTGTCAGGGCGTTGGACTCGTATTTCTCCTTCGTCCTTTTGGAAATTTTATACAGTGAGTGTTCTTCCGGGCACTGGGTCTGCTGTATAATGAAGGTCTTCCGGTTCTTAGCGGCCACCTCGGCGGCCCTCCGTCTGAGAGACTGGGTGATGAATGTGGCATCAAGGACAACCCCTGTGCCCTGTGACACAAACTCGTCGGCCAGAGCAAACATCGTGTCATACACGAGCGTCCTCTTGTCCATATTAGACGCCACCTTCTCGTCGAAGATATCTTCACCCTTCAGGACATCGCGGCGGATCAGGTCTGTCCGCAGTATCTTGTATCCCTTCAGATGGGCTACGACCTCGGTGGTTTCGGTCTTGTTCGTTGCCGGGAGCCCGCAGGCAATCAGGACGGCATTGCCTTCGATCTTCTCCTCAATAAACTGTTTGAACGGTATCTTCATAGAGCGACTCCTTTATACATAATCGTTTTCAATCCTTTGATACGTGAGTCGGTCGGTTTTAGAGGTCAAACTGCCTCGCCACGTAATCGGGGACCTCGATGTTTCCCATAATCACGGGCTGCTGGTGGCAGTCGGATCCTCCCGTTACTATCAGGCTCTCCTGGCGGGCAAACGCACGGTATGCCTCAATGGTGCTTTCACTGTGCCTCGAATGCCAGCACTCGACACCGTCTATGTACTCCAACATGGTTTCACGAATGATGGTGTGCTGCTGGGCCACAGACGGGGTAAGCGACACGAGAGAGGACCCATTGGGGTCATTGGGATGGGCGATTACCAACCGTCCACCGGCGCTCCGTATCAATTCGGAAGCCTCTTCCAGGCCCAGCGACATTTTCGGCATATCACACTTCACAAGATATTTGGAGAATGCCTCCCGTTTGTCCCGAACGATACCCTGCTCTATCAAATAGTTGGCAATGTGCGGCCGGCCAAACGCCCCGTCAACGCTTGCCTGTATCTCTTCCATATCCCGATCAGTAAAGGCCCTCCGGCCCTCCTTCTGGAATTCCCGGTTGATATTTTCCAGTATCTTCTTTGCCCTTTTCTCTCTGAAATTCCGCATCTCAAGAAGCTTGCCCGTAAGAGGTTCATTATGGGTATCATACTCATAGCCCAGCAAATGAAGTTCCACACTCTTGCCATCCCTGAATGCCGGGTGAGCAAAGGCTACACTGAGTTCAACACCGGGAATGTATGCTATTCCATACCGGTCGGCAAGGGCTATCGCCTTATCCTGGCAGTGGATTGCGTCGTGATCGGTGATCGACATGAAATCTATCTCTCTTCGTGAGGCCTCGGCGAAGATGTCCTCAAGCGTCCATCTCCCGTCCGATCCGTCCTTTGAGTGAATATGGAGATCAATCTTCATGGGTCACATATCCATAGGCAAGACCGTAATACTGTTGTGCTCTCCGGAAGGCCTCATCCCGGGCGGCATCATCGAGACCGTCATCATCCAGCATGAACGATGTGACCTTTGCCCTCACCATGGCCCGGTACACCTTGTAGAACTTCAAGACATCGCGCAACGACGCATCCCCCGATTCGTCCACATAGGCGTCGACAAAGGTATCGCCGAGGCCGGGACTGCCGTTAAAATCAAAGTCCATCGACAGAAACGCCACATCCGATGCCACATCCCCGAAGCGGAACCGCTCGTTGAACTCGATACAGTCAAAGACCGAGATCGCATCGTCCTCAATGCATATGTGCTGGAGGTGAAGATCACCGTGGCAGTCCTTGATGTGTCCCTGAACCAGCCGCATATCGAACAGGTCCAAATTCTTGTCCATGAATGACCGGCTCCATGACTCGAGGGCATCGAACGCCTCTCCGCTCACCGGTCCTTCTCTGTATTTCCTCGTCTGCTCAAAGTTTTCTATCACATTGGTGGCAATGACATCGGGCGTACCGAATTGCTGTGCCCCTTCATCGCTCGGGATATTTCCGTAGACCCGAGCAAGGTGTCTTCCCACGCGTTCGATATCACCTACCGTTACTCTGCCTGTGTCCATGAGGCGGTAGAGCATCTTCTCTTCGGGGATTTTCTGCATCTTCACGGCATACTCAACAATGGCGCCGCCGCCGCCAAACCGGAACTCTCCCTCTCTGCCTTCGGTGATTTCAACAACACCGAAATAGACATCGGGGGCGAATCGTCGATTCAGTACAACCTCCTGCTCACAGTAATATTTTCTCTTTTCAAGGGTGGTAAAATCCAGAAAACCGAAATCGACCGCCTTCTTGACCTTGTACACGAGGTCGCCAGCGATAAAGATATAGGAGATATGGGTCTGGATGACCTTCACGGTGTCCGGTCTGTGGGGGTAAAATGCAGGATTCGACATCGATTCGACGAGATTGGGATGGTTCATGCTACCTCTCCTTGGTTGTTGTGTCAATTCGGGAATGTCTTCCGGGAAACAACCCGAACCGCTCCCCGGTGTAATAACATTTCTCAGGGTAATAACAACCCCTAATCCGAATAGCTACGCAGATTATTCGCCGGGGAACAGTACTATGAAGACATATCCGGAGACAAGATAATACCCATTGTCTCTCATACGAAACAGGCAGATCGGGCACATATACGCCTGTTTGTTTTCAGGTATGGTTTGATCCGTCTACACATATCGGGATACGGGGCACAAAAAGGAGGGGTGCGGATACCGGAGGGACACATCGGTTTGTCGCTTGTATCTTCAACGTTAAGAGAGGGTAGAGAAGAATGCCCCCCCAGACGCCCCGCAGGGAAGAATCGGGAAGCAAAGATGTTGCACCCTTCCCTTTCTACGACTGGAGCGATCCCCCCCCTATTTCTTCTCCTTGTTTTTACTATCATCTTCCGCAAGTCGTTTTTTTGTCTCACGTATGAAGTGCTCGGTCTTGTAATCCATGCCTAGGCTGGCATAGTTTTTTTCAACGGTCTGAAACCTTCCCAGAGCAGCCCGGTATTCCCCGATATTAAAATAGAACTGCCCCACATAAAATTCGTGCTCGCCAAGCATCTTCCTGCATGCTCTTAATTTTTCCTCAGCCAGAAAGGAAAATTTACTGCTGGGAAAGCGAGAAAGAAGCTTCTGAAACGCCTGCTCCGCCATACGCGTTTCCGTCTGATCCCGGTCTATTTTCTCCATCTGTTTGTAGTGACACAGCCCTATCTGGTACATCACGTAGGGAAGATTCTCGTTAGTTGGATGAAATTCCATAAAATCTGAATAGTTGGCTTCCGCGGAAGCATAGTCCTTGTCACTGAAATACGAGTCCGCCACCCCCAGTTCGGCAGGTATTGCATACGTGTTGAGAGGGTATTCTTCTGCTAATCGCTGGAATAGTTCGATCGCATCCTTGTAATCCCCCTCCTGGTATTTTTCCTGCCCCCGCGCGTAAAGAGACTCAGGCGTGCTTGACCTTGAAGAGCCCTCCCCCCACCATGACAGGCAACCGGTAAGGGTCAACAAAAAGATACCGGTAAGAATGATCCGTGCATATTTCATAGTTATAACACCTTTTTTAGTGATTCCTCCAGCCGGCCCTTGGGCATAAGGCCGGTCAGCGTGTCCACAAGCTTGCCATCCTTAAAGAAGAGAACGGTCGGGATCCCCGTTATGCCGTACTTGTCAGCGACAACAGGACTTTCGTCTACGTTGATTTTTGCAACCTTAACTCTTCCCTCATATTCCTGCGCAAGTTCTTCAATCGCAGGGCCCATAGCAAGACATGGGCTGCACCAGGGAGCCCAAAAATCCACCAGGACAGATCCCTTCGCTTTAATAACCTCACTGAAACTGCCATCGTTGAGATGTATCAACAAACCATCTTCCGTCATTGTGCTCCCCCACAGTTTATTCTCTGCGCACAATGTAGTGGCTCGACCCCCTAATGTCAAACACTATTTCGACACCATTTTTTAAGCATTTTGACAGGAATCCTGAAATTTGATACAAACATGGTCAGTCTGGAACGGGAATCGCACTGCATTGTTGGACCGGCAAAAGGAGACTGTCATGAAACCGGTGGGTATCATCTCAGGCACCATTCCTCTGCATGAAGAAGATGCATTCAAAAACCTGAAAAAGGTTTCTATGGAGACCCAATTCGGGCGTGCCCTGGTCTTCGCCTCCGAGATGGTCGCTTTTATACCGCGGCACGGCGTGGATGCGGAACATGGTATCGCCCCTCACAGGATCAATCACCCGGCAAACCTCGCGGCACTAAAGGACATGGGCGCTGAGGAAGTCATCGGGATCAACTCGACAGGGTCCTTGAAGAAGGACTTAGAACCGGGAGTGATCGTGATACCGGATGATTATATTTCCCTCTCTGTCTTGTCAACAATCTTTCACGACAAGGCTGTTCATATAACACCCGCCCTGAACCAGGGAATGAGACAAAAGTTGATCAGAACAGCTGATGAACTGGGCATCACCGTAAGGAAAAACGGTGTGTACTGGCAGACTTCAGGACCGCGACTCGAGACAAAGGCCGAAATACGGCTGATGTCGCAGTTCGCCGATATCGTTGGGATGACCATGGCAAGTGAGGCAACGATCGCGCAAGAATTGGGGCTTTCCTACGCCGCGATATGCTCCGTGGACAACTACGGTCACGGTCTCGCCGAAGAACCCCTGGCGGCAGCAGAAATCACGGAAGGCGCACGCAGGAACATACGGACCATACTGAAGGTTATAAGTAGTTATATAGAAACTAACAGCCGGTGATCGAGACGGTATCCGAGAAAATCGTTCGTCCTGGCCGGAAGTAACAAGAAAAGCCTAAAAGGCCCCCAACTGGCAGGAAGTTATCTTGATATGCAGTGTCTCACAGGCACAGGCCACATCCATCTTGGCAACGCCAAACCTCTTTGCAATCTCCCAGGATGAAAGGCACGATATCCTGCCGTCAATCAGCGCTTCCCGTATGGCTCCTTCCAGTTCAGGCGAAACCTCATCAGCCGGTTTTACGATCCTGCTCTCAGGGGTATATCCGAAGAGTCCCATCTGGCATCTGGTCAACCGCGCCTCCATCAGATCAACAACGACACCCACCTCGGCAGGTATCGTTTTCAGGTCGCTCGCGATCTTGTGCATAGCGACGCATGTGATATGGCCATTTTTGACCTTATTCCTCACCGCTTCCGCAATCTCGGGGGCAGGCTGGGTCTCTGCGGCGTGTTTGGCGGCATAATGCCCCGCGTCCTCGTGTGTCATGATCTTCCTCCCAAAAATGACCGCCTCAAAATCAAGGGGGTTACATACCGGTCAATAATTCATATAGTGAAAGGGCTCAATCGCGGAGAGCGCCGTGGCGTCGAGTGTTTCGAGACCCGCCTCCTTGAGCACTTCCTGTGTCTTCTCCAGTTGGTCGACGTCGATCACAAAGATCGCCTTCTTGTGACTTTCAAGGACAAATCCATAGGCGTTCTCTACATTGATTCCATTATCAAAAAGGAGTTGGACCAGCCTGTCGAGTCCACCCGGCTTGTCCTCGAGCACAACCGCGATCACCTCCTTCATGCTCACGGTCAATCCCTCACTCTCCAGGATGGAACGCGCTCTCTTCGGATCATCCACCAGGGCATTAATCACCCCAAAGACATCGGATGTGGCGATGGTGATGGCGCGTATGTTGATCTTGCCCTTTCTAAGAATGCCGGTCACTTTCGCCAGCCTGCCCGGCTTATTCTCCGCAAATATGGAAAGCTGATAGGCAATCATCCCCTTACTCCTCTCTGTTATCAATAACCCTGACCGCCTTCCCCTCGCTCT